>UMAT01027801.1_pt1 | contig 76660 bp, 59 predicted proteins | sample 1963781 | NCBI WGS metagenome assembly UMAT01 (sample SAMEA4835923, study PRJEB28245) | human gut metagenome | biome: gut microbiome; material: fecal sample | place: Denmark | collected 2008
GGCAGTTATTGCTTCTCCGGCTGCTAAGAAAATGCTGGCTGAAGAACTGAAACAGCGTGCTCACAAACTGGAAAAGATTAAAAAAGATGCTGAAGCTGTTGCTGAATCTTTGAAGAATGTATCTTTGAAGATCGCTACCAAAGTTAGCGCTACCGGTGCTATCTACGGTTCAGTTAACAACATTCAGATTGCAGAAGAACTGGCTAAATTGGGTCACAACATCGATCGTAAGATCATCGTTGTTAAAGACACTGTAAAAGAAGTTGGTCAGTACAAAGCTATCATCAAACTTCACAAGGAAGTTTCTGTTGAAATTCCTTTCGAAGTTGTTGCAGAAGAAGCTTAATTTGCTGTCTGTAGATACTTAATAGAGCGAGGATGTGTTGGTTTCAACACATCCTCTTTTTGTTTTCCGCAAACCCGGATCTTGCCGGATGCGGACCTTTCCGCTGCCGCCTGTCCGGAAACCTGCGGAGGCAGAAGGAGAGGATTCCGAAAAGGATAAGCGTATCATTCTGAATGATTTTGGGATTTTGTTGTTCAGTTGTCGGAAATAAACTATCTTTATAGCCTAATATTGGAGTTTGGTTATGGTTATAAAAACAATTCTTGATACAGACTTATATAAGTTTACGACATCCTATGCTTATATCAAGCTATTTCCTTATGCGATGGGAACCTTTACGTTCAAGGAACGTGACGATACGGAGTATACGGAGGGATTCCTGCAGGCCCTGAAGAATGAGATTCAGAACCTGAGTGTGGTGGCCCTGACTGCTGAAGAACGTGATTACATGAGCCGTCACTGCCGTTTTCTGCCGCCGGTTTACTGGGAATGGCTTTCTTCTTTCCGTTTTGATCCGGACCGCATCAATGTCTATCTGGATGAACAGCGTCATTTGTACCTGGAAGTGACTGATTATATGTATAAGGTGACTCTGTACGAAGTTCCCCTGCTGGCCATTGTTTCCGAGATCAAAAACCAGTTCCTGAACCGCTTCCCGGATAAGGAATCCATTCTTCAGCGGCTGGCAGGCAAGGTTGATCTGTCGAACGAAAACGGAATGCCTTTCTCTGAATTCGGGACACGGAGACGTTTCTCTTTCGAGGTTCAGGATATGGTGGTAGGCTATCTGAAGGAACATGCGCGCTTCTGCATGGGAACGTCTAACTGTTATCTGGCCATGAAGTACGACATGCGTCCTATGGGAACACATCCCCATGAATGGTTCATGTTCCACGGCGCCCAGTTCGGATACAAGCATGCCAATTATATGGCACTTGAAAACTGGGTAAATGTCTATGACGGAGATCTGGGTACGGCGCTGTCGGATACTTATACGTCTGATTCGTTTCTGTCCAATTTCAGCCGGAAACAGGCTAAGCTGTTTGACGGTGTACGGTGCGACTCCGGCGATGAGTTTGAGTTTATTGACCGCCTGATTGCCCGCTACAAGGAGCTGGGTATCGATCCGACTACGAAGACCATTATCTTCAGCAATGCGCTTGATTTTGAGAAGGCCCTCAAGATATTCCAGTATTGTCAGGGTAAGATCCGCTGCTCGTTCGGTATCGGTACGAACCTGACGAACGATACCGGTTACCAGCCGTCGAATATTGTCATGAAGCTGTCGCGTTGCAAGATGAATGTCAATCAGGAGTGGCGTGAATGCGTCAAGTTGTCTGATGATATGGGAAAACACATGGGAAGCAATGCGGAAGTGGAAGCCTGTCTGTATGAACTGAGACTTGCTTCGGAGAATTGACTCATATGATCTTTTTGACACTTTGACGATCCGGACCTCTGAGAATCCTTTCTTTGTGCAGTGCCTTCTGGACGAAAGAAAAGAACGGAGCGAGAAGAAGGATATGTGATTGTATATTAGTGTATTGCCTCGTATTTTAACACTTCTGCCGCCTTCATTCCGGTAAGAAAAAGACGTTTTTCTTCCTTCGGACGGCAGAAATCAGGACAACGGGCAGACGATTCAGCCGAAACGTCTGCCCGTTTTGCCTGAATCGGGCCGATATTTGGGCAAAAACGTCGGCTCGTTCTGCCTGATTTGATTAGTCGATTTCGGTCAGATGACCTGTTTTTGGCCCCAATTGGCTGATTTCTGTACCAATTTTGGCTTTTCTTGTTTAATTTCTTCTCTGGAGTCACCATTATAAATAAAGGCCTGGTTAGTAAAAAGCGTCTGAATGTATTAATTTGAATGAATAGAGACTGTATTTCTTTCATTTTGATAAAACGGCAAATTTATCGGATGATGAATTTTCTGATAAACTTTGTTGATGGTGACAAATTATTATGAAATGAATGAAAAAAGTTTTATTTTTATTTTGATGTTCGGAAATAATACATACCTTTGCAACGTCTTAAAGAAAAAAGTGACTTTTATGAATGCAACGTTTCTACATATTTTGCTGTGCGGTCTGATTAATCTGCTGGAAAAACCGGTGGGGAAGTGAGTCGTGCATGTAACTGAGGTTGCAGTCAAAATAGGAAAAAGCCTTTCTCACTTCCCGGTGTGAAAGGCTTTTTCTTTATCAGTCGGTAATTAAAAATAAAAATGAAGATATATGAGTGACAGATTATTTATTTTCGACACCACATTGAGAGATGGTGAACAAGTACCGGGATGTCAGTTGAACACGGTAGAAAAGATTCAGGTAGCCAAACAGTTGGAGGCTTTGGGAGTAGATATTATTGAGGCTGGATTTCCGATTTCCAGTCCGGGCGATTTCAATTCTGTCATTGAGATTTCGAAGGCTGTTACCTGGCCGACCATTTGTGCGCTGACCCGTGCGGTGCAGAAAGATATTGATGTGGCGGCCGATGCCTTGAAGTTTGCCAAGCATAAACGGATCCATACGGGTATCGGTACCTCGGATTCCCACATCAAGTATAAGTTCAATTCCACCCGCGAAGAGATCATCGAGCGTGCGGTAGCTGCCGTGAAATACGCCAAGCGTTATGTGGAAGACGTTGAATTCTATGCGGAAGATGCAGGACGTACCGAAAATGAATACCTGGCCCGGGTGGTGGAAGCCGTTATCAAGGCAGGTGCCACGGTAGTCAATATTCCGGATACTACGGGCTACTGTCTGCCGGAAGAATATGGTGCGAAAATCAGATACCTGATGGAACACGTGGACGGCATTGACAAGGCAATTCTTTCCACTCACTGTCACAATGACCTGGGAATGGCGACTGCCAACACCATCAGCGGTGTGCTGAACGGAGCGCGTCAGGTGGAAGTTACGATGAACGGTATCGGCGAACGTGCCGGAAATACTTCTCTGGAAGAAGTGGCCATGATTCTTCGCTGTCACAAGGATATCGACATCGATACGAACATCAATACCCAGAAAATCTATTCAACGAGCCGTATGGTATCCAGCCTGATGAACATGCCTGTCCAGCCGAACAAGGCCATTGTGGGCCGCAACGCCTTTGCCCATTCTTCCGGTATCCATCAGGACGGTGTGCTGAAGAATGTACAGACTTACGAGATTATCGATCCGAAGGATGTCGGTATTGACGATAATGCCATCGTACTGACTGCCCGCAGCGGACGTGCCGCGCTGAAGCACCGCCTGCATGTACTGGGTCTTGAGATGACACAGGAAAAACTGGACAAGGTGTACGAGGACTTCCTGAAGCTTGCCGACAAGAAGAAAGACATCACGGACGATGACATTATGGTGCTGGCGGGTGCAGACCGCAATGTGAACCATCACATCAAGCTGGAATATCTTCAGGTGACCAGTGGAGTGGGAGTGCGCTCGGTGGCTAGTCTGGGACTGAACATCAGCGGCGAACACTTTGAAGCTGCAGCTACGGGTAACGGTCCGGTAGATGCTGCGATCAAGGCCGTGAAACAGATCATCAAGCGTCAGATGACCCTGAAGGAATTCACGATCCAGGCCATCAGCAAGGGAAGTGATGATGTGGGTAAAGTACACATGCAGGTGGAATACGACGGACAGATGTATTACGGATTCGGTGCCAACACCGACATCATAGCTGCTTCCGTGGAAGCTTATATTGATTGTATCAACAAATTCAGAAAATAAAAACATGAATACATTATTTGACAAGATTTGGGATGCCCATGTGGTGCAGGAGGTAAAAGAAGGCCCTACACAATTATATATTGACCGTCTTTATTGTCATGAAGTGACCAGTCCGCAGGCTTTTTCCGGGATGCGTGCCCGTGGCCTGAAGTGTTTCCGTCCGGAGCGTATCTACTGTATGCCCGACCATAATACGCCGACACACGATCAGGATAAGCCCATTGAGGATCCGGTTTCGAAAGCACAGGTGGATGCCCTGGCCAAAAATGCGGCCGATTTCGGGCTGACTCACTTCGGAATGATGGACAAGCGGAACGGAATCATCCACGTGGTAGGTCCGGAACGCGGACTGACTTTGCCGGGAATGACCATTGTCTGCGGGGACTCCCATACTTCCACTCACGGCGCGATGGGCGCTGTGGCGTTCGGTATCGGAACCAGTGAAGTGGAAATGGTCATGGCTTCCCAGTGTATTCTTCAGGCACGGCCGAAGACCATGCGTATTACCATCGACGGCCAGCTGGGTAAAGGCGTAACGGCCAAGGACGTGGCGCTTTACATGATGTCGAAGATGACCACCAGCGGGGCTACGGGTTATTTCGTGGAATATGCCGGCGAAGCCATCCGCAGCCTGACTATGGAAGGACGACTGACACTCTGCAACCTTTCGATTGAAATGGGTGCCCGTGGCGGTATGATCGCTCCGGATGAAGTCACTTTCGAGTACATCAAAGGACGCGAATATGCACCCAAAGGCGAGGAATGGGACAAGGCGGTAGCTTATTGGAAGACCTTGAAGAGCGATGACGACGCCGTATTCGACAAGGAAGTGCGCTTCGATGCAGCCGACATTCAGCCGATGATTACCTATGGTACCAATCCGGGTATGGGCATGGCCGTCACTTCGCATATCCCGACAACGGAAGGCATGAGCGAAGTGGAAAAAACATCTTTCGTCAAATCCATGCAGTATATGGGCTTCCAGCCGGGTGAGTCTTTGCTGGGCAAGAAGATTGACTATGTCTTCCTCGGTGCCTGTACCAATGGCCGTATCGAAGATTTCCGCGCCTTCGCTTCGCTGGTGAAAGGCCGGAAGAAAGCAGCTCATGTGACCGCATGGCTGGTTCCCGGTTCCTGGATGGTGGACGCACAGATCCGTGAGGAAGGGCTCGACAAGGTATTGGCTGAAGCCGGTTTTGAGATCCGTCAGCCCGGATGTTCAGCTTGTCTGGCCATGAACGACGACAAGATTCCTGCCGGAAAGTATTCGGTTTCTACCAGCAACCGTAACTTTGAGGGCCGTCAGGGACCCGGTTCCCGCACTTTGCTGGCCAGCCCGTTGACGGCTGCCGCTGCTGCCGTGACCGGAGTAATCACGGATCCCCGTGAATTGATGTAATGATGCATACTTATTAATCCGAAAACAAATGAAACAGAAATTCAATATCATAACAAGCACCTGTGTGCCCCTTCCTTTGGAAAATGTGGATACCGACCAGATCATTCCGGCCCGTTTCCTGAAGGCAACGACCCGCGAAGAGAAATACTTTGGCGACAATCTGTTCCGCGACTGGCGCTACAATGCCGACGGAACCCTGAACAAGGACTTTGTGTTGAACAACCCCCTGTATGGCGGATGCATTCTTGTGGCAGGCAAAAACTTCGGAAGCGGTTCAAGCCGTGAGCATGCGGCGTGGGCCATTGCAGGCTATGGATTCCGTGTCGTGATCTCCAGTTTCTTTGCGGATATCCACAAGAACAACGAGTTGAACAACTTCGTATTGCCGGTAGTGGTGAGCGAAGATTTCCTGCAGGAGCTGTTCCGCAGTATTGCTGCTGATCCGAAGACGGAAGTGGAAGTAAATCTTCCCGAACAGAAAGTGACCAACAAGGCAACCGGACGTTGCGAGACTTTCGAGATCAATGCTTACAAGAAGCATTGTCTGATGAATGGTCTGGACGACATCGACTTTCTGGTTGAGAATAAAGATAAGATTGCAGAATTTGAAAACCGCCGGGCCGGCCTTTAAGGCAGCCCGGTTCATGTAAAAGCCTATGAACCATCCGAAAATAGAAATAATGGATACCACCCTGCGCGACGGTGAGCAGACCAGTGGCGTATCGTTCGTGCCTCATGAAAAGCTGATGATTGCCCGTATGCTGCTGGAAGATCTGAAGGTTGACCGCATAGAGGTGGCTTCCGCACGTGTCTCGGACGGAGAGCTGAATGCAGTCCGGATGATCTGCGACTGGGCGGCCCGTCATGATTTGCTGTCGCGGGTGGAAGTGCTGGGCTTTGTAGACGGTGGGGTTTCAGCAGACTGGATTCATCAGGCGGGAGGCCGGGTGATCAATCTGCTGACGAAAGGATCGGAGAAACATTGCCGCTATCAGCTGAAAAAGACACTTGAAGAGCATGCCGGTGACATTCTGCAGGTTGTGGAATATGCCCATACGTTGGGGATGGAAGTCAATGTCTATCTGGAAGACTGGAGTAACGGTATCAAGGATTCGCCTGAATATGTCTTTGGACTTATCGACCGGCTGAAGGACAGTGGAATCCGTCGGTTCATGCTTCCTGATACGCTGGGTGTGCTCAATCCTTTGCAGGTTATCGAGTATATGCGCAAGATGAAGAAGCGTTATCCCGATTTGCATTTCGACTTTCATGCGCACAATGACTACGATCTGGCGGTAAGTAATGTGCTGGCTGCCGTGCTGAGCGGAGTGAAAGGACTGCACACCACCATCAACGGTCTGGGTGAAAGAGCGGGAAATGCTCCGCTGGCCAGCGTGCAGGCGATCCTGAAAGACCATTTCCATGCCGTGACAAACATTGACGAAAGCCGGTTGAACGAGGTGAGCCGCGTGGTGGAATCTTATTCCGGTGTCGTCATTCCGGCGAACAAACCCATTGTGGGAAACAGTGTGTTTACCCAGGTGGCCGGAGTACATGCCGACGGAGACAACAAGAACAATCTCTATTGTAACGACTTGCTGCCTGAACGTTTCGGCCGTGTCCGCGAGTATGCACTGGGCAAGACTTCGGGAAAGGCAAACATCCGGAAGAATCTGGAACAGCTGGGACTGGAGCTGGATGACGAGTCGATGAAGAAGGTAACCGACCGGATCATTGAGCTGGGTGACCGCAAGGAGCTGGTGACTCAGGAAGATCTTCCTTACATCATTTCGGATGTACTGAAGCACGATGTAACCAATGCCCGTGTACGTCTGCTCAGCTATTTCGTGACGCTGGCGCAGGGACTGAAGCCTATGGCGACACTCAGCATTGATATCAACGGAAGAGTCTTTCAGGAAAGTTCAAGCGGTGACGGTCAGTATGACGCCTTTGTCCGGGCGCTCCGCAAGATCTATAAAGGTACGCTGGGACGGACTTTCCCGATGCTGGTCAACTATGCGGTAACGATTCCTCCCGGAGGTCGTACGGACGCTTTCGTGCATACGGTCATTACCTGGAGTTATCAGGGCCGTGAGTTCCGTACGCGCGGACTGGACGCCGACCAGACGGAAGCTGCGATTAAGGCAACCATGAAAATGCTGAACATGATTGAAGAAGGTTATGCAGATCCCGTTCCGGCAGAATGAAGGGAATACAAAATAGAGTACAAACATTTTAAACGATAAAAAAAGATGATGGATTTTAAGATAGCAGTGTTGGCCGGTGACGGTATCGGACCGGAGATTTCGGTACAGGGAGTAGATGTCATGACGGCCGTTTGTGAGAAGTTTGGCCACAAGGTTTCGTATGAATATGCCATTTGCGGTGCAGATGCCATTGATAAGGTGGGAGATCCGTTCCCCGAAGAAACTTATCAGGTGTGCAAGCAGGCAGATGCCGTTCTCTTTTCGGCTGTGGGTGATCCGAAGTTTGACAACGATCCGACGGCGAAGGTCCGCCCCGAACAGGGATTGCTGGCCATGCGCAAGAAGTTGGGACTCTTTGCCAATATCCGTCCGGTACAGACGTTCAAATGCCTGGTGCATAAGTCACCGCTGAAGGCTGAACTCGTGGATGGCGCTGATTTTCTCTGCATCCGCGAGCTGACAGGCGGCATGTATTTTGGGGAGAAATATCAGGATAACGACAAAGCATACGATACGAATATGTACACGCGTCCGGAGATTGAACGTATTCTGAAGGTGGGATTCGAATATGCCATGAAGCGCCGCAAGCATCTGACGGTGGTGGATAAAGCAAACGTGCTGGCTTCTTCACGCCTGTGGCGTCAGATTGCGCAGGAGATGGCTCCGCAGTATCCGGAAGTGACTACCGACTATATGTTTGTGGACAATGCTGCCATGAAAATGATTCAGGAACCGAAGTTCTTCGATGTTATGGTGACGGAGAATACTTTTGGTGACATTCTGACCGATGAAGGTTCCGTGATCAGCGGTTCAATGGGACTGCTTCCTTCGGCATCTACGGGCGAAAGCACTCCGGTATTCGAACCGATCCATGGCTCCTGGCCGCAGGCAAAAGGACTGAATATTGCCAATCCGCTGGCTCAGATCCTGTCGGTTGCCATGCTGTTTGAGTATTTTGACTGTAAGGAAGAGGGCGCACTGATCCGCCGGGCTGTAGATGCTTCACTGGACGCTAACGTGCGTACACCTGAAATTCAGGTGGAAGGCGGCGCCAAGTATGGTACGAAGGAAGTGGGTGCCTGGATTGTGGATTACATCCGCAAGGCCTGATCTTTTCAGCCGGTTTCCTGTCTGTGAAAAGTATTGCAGGCATCTGGAGGGAGGAGTCCCTGGCAGATGCCTGCAAAAAAAAGTCTGATAACCGGAAGCAGTCCGGTGGGAGATTCAGAATTTTCTGACGCGGATGTGGCAGTAAGGTTCGCCTCCCGTCTTGTCATAATAATGCTGGTGGTAATCTTCGGCGGGCCAGAAAACAGTGGCCGGAGTCAGCCGGGTGTTTACTTCATATCCTTTTTCCCGCAGCAGGGCGATAACGGCTTCAGCCTGTTGCTTCTGTGCTTCATTCAGGTAGAAAATCTCGCTTCGGTATTGCGGACCGATATCCGGACCTTGTCCGTCGGTCTGTGCCGGATCGTGGATTTCAAAAAACAGTTTGCACAAATCGGTGTAGGTAGTCTCTTCAGCATCAAATTCCACGAGGGTAGCTTCGGCATGTCCTGTAGTGTGTGCCTTCACTTCCTGATACGTCGGGTTCTCTTTGTCACCTCCGATGTAGCCTACCTCAGAGCGGATCACTCCTTTAGCCCGCTCAAACTGATGTTGTGCTCCCCAGAAGCATCCGCAGGCGAAAATAGCTTTTTCCAGTTTCATGTTTGTTGTCTTTTTAGTTTGGTTCGGCGGACTGCAGCCGGCCGGAACGGAATGTTCGTGCGGACAGTCCTTGGTCTAATGATTGTTCAAACTTACAAAAAGTTTTTAATATCCGTGCCCCTTCGCAAATTATTCTGTTATCTTTACCTCCCGAATGAATATTTTCAAACTGATCCGAACATGAAGAAACTCTTTTTCCCGATAATGTTCCTGCTGGCGGCAGGCAGTATGCAGGCACAGACTTATAATGAACTGGTCGAAAAGGCGATGGACTATACGCTGAAGGACAGTCTCGTGCAGGCAGAACAGTTGTTCCGGCAAGCCTTGAAGATGGAGCCGGGTAATGCACGCAATGCCTTGCTTTTCTCCAACCTGGGTACGGTACAGAAGCGTATGGGAAAGACTGATGAGGCCATTGAATCGTATACCATGGCCTTGAACATTACACCTTATTCTACAGCCATGTTGCTGAACCGGGCTTCGCTTTATCTGGACAAGGGGCTGACCGACAAGGCTTATCTGGATTATTGCAATGTGATTGATCTGTTGCCCGAGAACCAGGAGGCCCGGATGTTCCGTGCATACATCTACATGCAGCGGCGCCAATATACGGAAGCCCGTATTGACTATAATGCGGTGCTGGCAAAGGATGTCAGGAATCTGACTGCCCGTCTGGGGCTGGTGATGCTGGATCAGAAAGAAGGAAAACTGACTCAGGCACTCAGTTCGATGAACCGTCTGGTGGATGATTATCCGAAGGATGTTTCGCTGCTGAAGATGCGGGCCAACCTGGAAGTTGAGATGAATCAGCCGCAGGCAGCCCTGCTTGATCTGGAAGAAGCCCTGAAACTGGATGCCAATGACCGCGAGGCATACGTCCAGATGGGCGATCTTTATCTGCAGCTCCGCAAGAAGAAGGATGCACGGGAAGCTTACGAAAAGGCTGTTTCGCTGGGCGTGTCGCGCGGTGAACTCGAGGAACGGCTGAAAGAGTGCCGGTAATCCGGTGCCGGAATGTCCGGTTCCGCGTGTCGTTATCGGTTTTGCAGGAACCGGTTGATTACTTCCACAAAGTCTTTTCCGTAGCGATCTTTCTTGAAGGCTCCGATACCGCTGACCTCTCCGAAGGCTTCAATGCTCTGGGGTTTCTGTGCAGCCAGCAGATGAAGTGTCTTGTCTGACAGGACGATGTAAGCAGGAATGGCCTGCTGGTCGGCGAGCCGTTTGCGCAGGATCCGGAGTTCTTCAAAGAGCTGCTCGTCTTCGTTTTCGTAGACAGCGGGAGTAAGGATCGGCAGAACCGGAGTTTCTGCTTTCCGCTTTCTTTTCCCGGTTTCACGCGGAGCGGTTTCTTCACGCTTGATGACTACCAGCTGGGCCCGTTCGTGACCGAACAGAACTTTTCGTCCGGCTTCCGTAATTTTCAGATGGTTGTTTTCATTGTATGCAATTTCAAAATATCCCAGGTTCAGCATCTGCAACAGGTAATCCTGCCAGTCGCGTGACGGGATGTCTCTTCCGACGCCGTAGGTTTTCAGCTTGTCATAACCCCGGTCGATGATTTCCTGTGTGGCAGCTCCCTTCAGAATGTCGGTCAGTGTCCGTGTACCTATCTGCTGGTCAGTGCGGGCAATAGCGCTCAAGGCTTTCTGTACGATGATGGTACCATCGAATCTTTCGGGCGGATTCCGGCAGACATCACAGTTCCCGCAGTCATGATCCATGGTTTCCCCGAAGTAGTTCAACAGAATACGCCGGCGGCAAATATCGGTTTCCGCATACTGCTGCATGCGGTTCAGTTTCTCAAGATTGATCTCCTGCTGGTTGCTTTCGGCAGCAAATTTGGACAGAAGAACAATGTCTCCGAAAGAATAGAATAATAAGGTGTCGCTGGGAAGACCGTCACGTCCCGCCCGGCCTATTTCCTGATAGAAGCTTTCGATGCTTTTCGGCAGGTTGTAATGAATTACCCATCTTACGTTCGATTTGTCGATACCCATGCCGAAAGCAATGGTGGCACAGACGATCTGTACCCGGTCATTGATGAAATCATCCTGTGCGGCATCGCGTGCGGCCGTACTCAGTCCGGCATGATAGACCGCAACATGCAGCCCGTGATCCTCAAGCATTTCAGCTACTTTTTCCGTCGTGTTCCGGCTCATGCAGTAAATGATTCCGCTTTCTCCCGGATGACGGTCGATAAACTGAAGAATGCTTCTGATCTTTTCTTTCTGCTGATAGCCCCGTTTCACCTCCAGGCTGAGGTTGGGACGGTCGAAGGAAGAAATAAACACTTGCGGATTTCTCATGGCCAGCTGTTGTACGATGTCTTGCCGGGTTATTTTGTCTGCTGTTGCAGTCAGTGCGACAATCGGTACATTGGGAAACTGCTGGCGGAGCACTTTCAGCTGTGTATATTCCGGACGGAAATCATGTCCCCATTGGGAAATGCAGTGAGCTTCATCAATGGCAAAAAGCGAAACACGGATATCCTTCAGCAGAAAATTCAGTTCCGAAAGGAGCCGTTCGGGAGAGATATAAAGGAGTTTTACCCGTCCCTGCATACATTCGAAACGCAGATTGGCGTTGACCGTTTCGTCGTTGCTGCTGTTCAGGGCACGGGCGATGATTCCGTTGGCCTGCAAACTTTCCACCTGGTCTTTCATGAGTGAGATCAGCGGTGAAACAACGATGGCTGTTCCTTCCATCATCAGGGCAGGAAGCTGGTAGCAGATGGACTTTCCTCCTCCTGTCGGCATCAGCACCAGGGTGTCTCTCTTTTCCAGAATGCACGTGATGATTTCCTGTTGCAGGGGGCGGAACTGCGTATATCCGAAGTATGATTTTAATGTTTTCAGCATAATTGTCTATTGGGATGAAACGGAGTGCAAAGATAGTTATTCTTTCCGTTTTTCCGTTGGGGGAAGACGGGGCTGCACGACGGGAAACACCGAAAAATATGCCGTAATTTGTAATATTTAAGAAAAATGATTTTCATTTAATTGTAGATTTCAAAAACTTCTGCCATTTTTGTATAATGTATAAAAATTAAACCTCTTAATTAAAAACAGGACAGATGAAAGATACAGAACTTCAGATGCAGGAACAGGAACAATCTCCTGCAAAAAAACCTTACAACATCAGGGAGCGCAAAATTAAGAATGCTGCTTATCGAGGAATGATTCGTCCGGAACTGGCGGATGAACTGTATGACAAGATCATGAATATCGTAGTATTTCAGAAGAAGTATAAAGACCCCAATTATTCTGCACGTGATCTTGCTAAAGAGTTGAAAACCAATACTCGTTATCTGTCGGCTGTTATTAACTCCCGCTTTGGAAAAAACTATTCATGTCTGTTGAACGAGTATCGTATCAAGGAAGCTTTGCATTTGCTGGTTGATAAACGTTACGCTGAGAAAAATGTAGAAGAAATCAGCGCGTTGGTAGGTTTTGCCAACAGACAATCGTTCTATGCAGCTTTCTATAAGAACATGGGTGAGACCCCGAATGCTTACCGTAAGAAACATTCTGACAAAAAATAAGAATATAGATAATGGAACAACAGGAGGATACGTTTGAGTATCAAGTGGAACAGTTTGCCGATTTGCAGATTTTGCGTTATCGGGTACCCGGTTTTGAAAAATTGTCTCTGCGCCAGAAACAGCTGATTTACTATCTCTCTCTGGCAGCTCTGGAGGGAAGAGACATCTTGTATCATCAGAACGGCAAGTACAATTTACCGGTCCGCCGGCTGCTGGAAGCAGTGTATGTGGCTTACAAGGGACCTCGTGATACGGATGAATTTCGTGCGTTTGAGGTGTATCTGAAACGCGTCTGGTTTGCCAATGGCATTCACCACCATTATTCCTGCGACAAGTTTGTACCCGGTTTCACGCCGGATTATCTTCGCGGCCTGGTTGAATCTTTGCCTGCCGATGCATTGCCTTTGGCAGAAGGAGAAACATGTACCAAACTTTGCAACCGTCTGTTCCCTGTCATCTTCGATCCGGAAGTGATGCCCAAACGGGTTAATCAGGCCGATGGGGAAGATCTGATTCTGACTTCAGCGGCCAATTATTATGAAGGAGTCACTCAGCAGGAGGCCGAGGATTTCTATGCCGCCATGAAGACTCCCGGAGAAACTGAACCGGTCATGTATGGCATGAACAGCCGTCTGGTGAAAAAGGATGGTGTGGTACAGGAAGAGGTATGGAAGATTGGAGGCATGTACGGAGAAGCTTTGCAGAAGATTGTTTCCTGGCTGGACAAGGCTGCTGAGGTAGCCGAAAATGACCGTCAGCGTGAGGTGATCCGCCTGCTGACGGAGTTCTACCGCACGGGTGATCTGAAGACGTTTGATGCCTATTCCATTGTCTGGTTAAAAGATACGGATTCCCAGGTGGACTTTGTTAACGGGTTCATCGAGAGCTATGGTGATCCGCTGGGTATCAAGGCCAGCTGGGAATCTATTGTTAACTTCAAGGATCTGGAAGCAACTCGCCGTACGGAACTCATCAGTGAGAATGCCCAGTGGTTTGAAGATCATTCTCCGGTGGCACCTCAGTTCCGCAAGGAAAAGGTGAAAGGTGTTTCGGCCAAAGTGATTACGGCAGCCATGCTTGGCGGTGACTTGTACCCCAGTACGGCTATCGGTATCAATTTGCCTAACTCCAACTGGATACGCAGCGTGCACGGATCCAAATCGGTAACTATCGGCAACCTGACATCGGCCTATAACCAGGCGGCCCGTGGAAACGGTTTCCGCGACGAGTTTGTATACAGCCCTGTCGAGATCGGATTGCTGGATAAATATGCAGACATCACCGGTGATTTACATACCGATCTGCATGAATGTCTGGGACACGGTTCCGGACGCTTGCTGCCGGATGTTGATCCGGATGCGTTGAAAGCATACGGTTCAACGATAGAGGAAGCGCGTGCCGACCTGTTCGGACTGTATTATATTCCGGATCCCCGTATGGTGGAACTGGGACTGGTGCCTGATGCGGAAGCGTATAAGGCGGAATATTATGCTTACATGATGAACGGACTGATGACCCAGCTGGTGCGTATCGAGCCGGGATGCAATGTCGAGGAAGCTCACATGCGTAACCGTCAGCTGATTGCCCGGTGGGCATTGGAACAGGGAGCGGAACAGAAAGTTGTGGAACTTGTGGTCCGCGACGGCAAGACATTTGTCCGCATCAACGACTATGAGCAGTTGCGGAGTCTGTTCGGCCGCCTGCTGGCCGAAGTACAGCGCATCAAGAGTGAAGGCGATTATGAGGCTGCCCGCCAGTTGGTGGAAACCTATGCCGTACGGATTGATCCTGCCTTGCATGCAGAGGTGCTGGAACGTTACCGGCAACTGCATCTGGCTCCCTACAAAGGATTCATCAATCCGGTGTATACACCTTGTTACGATGTGGAAGGGCGCTGGACTGATGTGAAAGTAGACTATACGGAAGGATATGCCGCCCAGATGCTTCGTTACAGCCGGGATTATGCGAATGTAACGGAAGACTGAGACGGAATGACACTTACGGCAACTATAAAGAATCAAGGAAATGACAGATCAACTACACGAAACTCTGAAAGATATCAAAGCTAAATTCCGTTTGTATATGAACGGAGTTGTCTCTCAAAGCATGCGCGAAAAAGGACTTGACTACAAATTGAATTTTGGAATAGAGTACCCGCGTATCAGAGAAATCGCAGCAGGCTACGAACCCAGTCACGAATTGGCTCAGGCGCTCTGGAAGGAAAACATCCGGGAGTGTAAGATTATGGCCGGGCTGCTGCAACCGGTCGATACCTTCTATCGGGAGATTGCAGAGATCTGGATGGAAGATATACACAATTCGGAACTGGCACAATATACGGTGATGAATTTGTTTCAACACCTTCCCTATGCAGCGGAAGTGGTGTTCTGCTGGATAGCCGATGAGCGCGAATACTTCCAGCTTTGCGGCTTCCTGCTGATGGCCCGGCTGCTGATGAACGGCATGACGCTGAACGACCGGGCAGAAGCCGAGTTTATGGATCAGGCATTTACAGCTCTGGAAAGCGATTCGCTGCAAATACGGAAAGCTGCTGCTCTGGCATTGTGCAAGTTTGGAAGCCAGTCGCGTGAAAATATGAAGAAACTGGGAAAACCGCTGGCTGTTTTGTCGAAGTCACAGCGCCCCGGAGTGAGTGCTATTGCGGAAGAAATAAAAAATGAGGCAGAATATTGCCGGTAATTTTCTTGGATTACTTAAAAAGAGTTATCTTTGACGACTGAACGTATGAACGGATGGAAGAGAATATAAAAGATAAGGTTAGGCAGATCCTCACAGAGTATCTTCAGAAGAACGGACATCGGAAGACGCCCGAGCGGTATGCTATACTCGAAACAATCTATTCCATCAAGGGCCATTTTGATATTGATGAGCTTTATTGTTACATGGCCGAAAAGGAAAAGTTCCGTGTCAGTCGGGCCACGCTCTATAATACGATTGTCCTGCTGATTGATGCAGGTCTGGTGATCAAGCATCAGTTTGGCAATACTTCGCAGTATGAGCGTTCATACAATAACGAAACCCATCATCACATGATTTGCACTTCCTGCGGCAAGGTTTCCGAGTTTGAGGATGAAAATCTGAAGTTAGCCATTGCCCAGTATCGTACGAAGGGATTCTATCCTTCGCATTATTCCTTATATATATATGGACTCTGCAGCAAGTGTATGGGACTCAAGCGTAAGAAACATAAATAAATTTATAAAACTGAAAAGCATGAAAGTTGATGTTTTGTTAGGTTTGCAATGGGGAGACGAAGGCAAAGGTAAAGTTGTTGACGTATTGACACCCCGCTATGATGTTGTTGCTCGTTTTCAGGGCGGCCCGAATGCTGGTCACACTCTTGAATTTGAAGGACAGAAGTATGTGCTTCGTTCCATTCCTTCAGGTATATTCCAGGGCGACAAGGTAAATATTATCGGTAACGGAGTTGTTCTGGATCCGGCACTGTTCAAAGCTGAGGCTGAAGCGCTGGAAGCAAGCGGACACCCGCTGAAGGAACGCCTGCACATTTCCAAGAAGGCTCATCTGATTATGCCGACTCACCGTATTCTGGATGCTGCATATGAAGCAGCCAAAGGCGATGCAAAGGTAGGAACTACCGGTAAGGGAATCGGTCCTACTTATACAGACAAGGTAAGCCGTAACGGTTTGCGTGTGGGAGATATCCTGAATAATTTTGAAGAAAAATACGCTGCGGCCAAAGCCCGTCACGAAAAGATACTGAAGAGTCTGAACTATTCTTACGATATCACTGAACTGGAAAGACAGTGGATGGAAGGTATCGAATACCTGCGCCAGTTCCCGCTGGTAGACAGTGAACACGAAGTGAACAGACTGCTGAAGGAAGGCAAGAGCGTACTTTGCGAAGGTGCACAGGGTACGATGCTGGATGTTGACTTCGGTTCTTATCCGTTCGTGACTTCTTCCAATACCATCTGTGCAGGAGCCTGCACCGGACTGGGACTGGGCCCGAACAAGATCGGAGAGGTATACGGTATCATGAAAGCTTACTGTACTCGTGTAGGTTCCGGACCGTTCCCGACCGAACTGTTTGATGAAACCGGTAAGACTATCCGTGATCTGGGTCATGAATACGGAGCTGTAACCGGACGTGAACGCCGTTGCGGATGGGTGGATCTGGTTGCTTTGCGTTATGCCATTATGGTGAACGGTGTTACTCAGCTGATCCTGATGAAGAGTGACGTACTCGACGGCTTCGATACCGTAAAGGCTTGTGTGGCTTATAAGGTAAACGGAGAAGAGATCGATTACTTCCCGTATGACATCACAGAAGGTGTAGAACCGGTGTATGTGGAACTTCCCGGATGGAAGACTGACATGACCAAGATGACCAGTGAAGATGAGTTCCCTGAAGAATTCAATGCATACATTGCTTTCCTCGAAGAACAGCTGGAAACTCCGATCAAGATCGTATCAGTAGGTCCTGACCGCGCACAGACTATTGAACGCTATACCGAAGCAGAATAACAGACCTTATTATATAAGGGAAAAACGCTATAGACGCAGGCTGGAAACAGGAGGTTTCCGGCCTGCGTTTTTGCTTTTAGCAATTTTATTCTTACCTTTGCCGACATTCTGTAGCGCAAGTATATACGTATGATTTCAATAGAAGGACTGAAAGTCGAATTTGGCGTGACACCTCTGTTTCAGGATGTGTCGTTCGTGATCAATAAAAAAGACCGTATTGCTCTGGTAGGAAAGAACGGAGCCGGAAAATCTACCATGCTGAAAATCCTTGCGGGACTGCAAAGGCCCACAGAAGGAACTGTCGCCGTACAGCGCGGTATTACCATCGGCTATTTGCCGCAGGTGATGGTACTCAGTGATACGCGTACCGTGATGGCGGAAGCGGAAATGGCTTTCGAACACATATTCGAGATGCAGGATCGTCTGGCCAGAATGAATCAGGAACTGGCAGACCGTACGGATTACGATTCGGAAAGCTACCATGAACTGATTGACCGTTTCACCCATGAGAACGAACGTTTCCTGATGATGGGGGGAACAAATTACAAAGCCGAAATAGAACGTACCCTGGTGGGACTGGGATTTGACCGGAAAGACTTTGACCGTCCCACTTCCGAGTTCAGTGGAGGCTGGCGTATGCGTATCGAACTTGCCAAGCTGCTGTTGCGTCGTCCTGACGTACTTCTGCTCGACGAGCCGACCAACCACCTGGATATCGAGAGTATCCAGTGGCTTGAAAACTTCCTGCGTGTCAGTCCGGGTGCCGTTGTACTGGTCAGCCACGACCGGGCTTTCATCAACAATGTGACCAACCGCACCATTGAGATCTCCTGCGGACGGATTTACGACTACAAGGTTTCCTACGATGAGTTTGTGGTGCTCCGCAAGGAACGCCGCGAGCAACAGCTTCGCGCTTACGAAAACCAGCAGAAGGAAATCAAGGATACGGAAGACTTTATCGAACGTTTCCGTTATAAGGCTACGAAGGCAGTGCAGGTACAGAGCCGCATCAAGCAGCTGGAGAAGATTGTCCCCATCGAAGTGGATGAGGAAGATACTTCCAGCCTGCATCTGAAGTTTGCTCCGGCCACCCGGTCGGGTAATTACCCCGTTATCTGCGAAGGAGTCCGAAAAGCCTATGGCGATCATGTAGTCTTCCACGACGTAACCCTGACCATCAGCCGGGGAGAGAAAGTAGCCTTTGTCGGCAAGAACGGAGAAGGAAAATCCACCCTGGTGAAGTGTATCATGGATCAGATTCCATACGATGGCAAGCTGGTGATCGGACACAATGTGCAGATCGGTTATTTTGCCCAGAACCAGGCACAGCTTCTTGACGGCGAACTGACCGTATTTGATACCATTGACCGGGTAGCCAAGGGAGATATCCGTCTGAAGATCCGTGACATTCTGGGAGCATTCATGTTTGGCGGAGAAGCCTCCGACAAGAAAGTCAAGGTGCTTTCGGGAGGAGAGCGGAGCCGTCTGGCCATGATCAAGCTGTTGCTGGAACCGGTGAACTTCCTGATACTCGACGAACCTACCAACCATCTGGATATGCGTTCCAAGGACGTGCTGAAGGAAGCCATCCGGGAATTCGACGGAACGGTGATCGTCGTGTCCCACGACCGTGAGTTCCTGGACGGACTGGTAACCAAGGTCTACGAATTCGGCGGAGGTGTGGTGAAGGAACACATCGGAGGAATCTATGACTTCCTGCAAAAGAAACAGATGGAAAACCTGAATGAACTGCAGTTGTCGCAGTCGCCCACGAGTGAAGCCCGCAAGGCTGCGCCCGAACCGGTCAGCGAAAGCAAGCTTTCGTATGAAGCCCAGAAGGAACAGGCCCGCAAGGCCCGTAAGCTGGAGAAGCAGGTTGCCGAATGTGAAGAGCGCATCAGCAAGCTGGAACAGCAGATTCAGGAACTGGAAAACAAGATGGCAACACCTGAAGGAGCTTCCGACATGCAACTGTATGAGCAGCACCGTCAGCTGAAGCAGCAGGTCGCTTCCGAAGAAGAAGAATGGGAGCGTCTTTCGCTGGAACTGGAAGAACTCAAGTAACTTTTAACAGATATAAAAGCTTATGAAAACTAAACATTATGTGGCCGTTGCAGCAATGGCTTTTGCCGCAATGACCGGTTGTACCAGCCAAAAGGAAGTGAAGAATACTTCCGGTATTGATTTGGCAAACCTTGACACGACAGTTGCCGCAGGTACGGACTTCTTCCGTTATGCTTGTGGCGGATGGAATGACAGTCATCCTCTGACTGCCGAATATTCCCGCTACGGATCGTTTGATATGCTGGCTGAAACCAATCAGAAGCAGCTTCGCGAACTGATTGAAAGCTTTGCATCGCAGACAAATGAGCCGGGCTCTCAGGGACAGAAGATCGGTGATCTTTATACACTGGCTATGGACAGTGTGAAACTGAACAGCGACGGAGTAGCTCCCATCAAGGCACAACTGGACAAAATTGCAGCCATCAGCGACCGCAAGCAGATTGTTCCGATGATCGCCGAAATGGCATACGACGGCATTGGTACCTATTTCAGCAGCTATGTATATGCAGATCCGAAGAACAGTGCTCTGAATATTTTCCAGATCAGTCAGGGAGGTATCAACCTTGGCGAAAAGGAATATTACCTGGATACAGACAGCGTGACTGCCAACATCCGCGAACAGTATAAACTTTACATCACCAAGTTGTTCAAGCTGGCAGGTTTCACAGATGCTGAGGCTGAGCAGAAGATGAACGATGTACTGGAAATCGAAACAACCATTGCAAAGGCTTCTTTCAGCGCCGTTCAGCGCCGTGATCCGGAAGCTAATTATCACAAGATGACTTATGCTGACCTGAAGAAGCAGTTCTCCGGAATTGACTGGGATGCTTACCTGAAAGGTCTGGGCGTACAGGGTGTGGAAGAACTGAACGTAGAACAGATTGAACCGTTGCAGACAGTGGACAAACTGATCAGCACCCTGCCGCTGGAAAAACATATTTCTTATCTGCAATATAACCTGATCGACGCTGCTGCCAGCTGTCTGAGCGATGACTTCGTGGCTGCCCGCTTCGATTTCTACGGCAAGGTATTGTCCGGCCGTCAGGTGAACCAGCCTCGCTGGAAACGTGCCGTTAATGCAGTAAACGGTATGCTGGGTGAAGTTGTAGGACAGATGTATGTGGAAAAATATTTCCCTGCAGCAGCCAAGGAACGCATGGTGAACCTCGTGAAGAACCTGCAGACTGCACTGGGTGAACGCATCCAGGCACAGGAATGGATGAGCGACAGCACCAAGGCCGTTGCCGCTGAAAAGCTGGCTGCTTTCCATGTAAAAGTGGGTTATCCCGACAAATGGAAAGACTACTCCAGCCTGGAAATCAAGAAAGATTCTTACTGGGCTAATGTCTGCCGTGCTTCTGAATGGGCAGTGAGAGACATGTACAGCCGTGTCGGAAAGCCGGTAGACAAGGACGAATGGCTGATGACTCCGCAGACAGTCAATGCTTATTATAATCCTTCAACCAACGAAATCTGCTTCCCGGCCGCTATTCTTCAGTATCCGTTCTTCGACATGAATGCTGACGATGCCTTCAACTATGGAGCTATCGGCGTTGTGATCGGACACGAAATGACTCACGGATTCGATGATCAGGGACGCCAGTTCGACAAGAACGGTAACCTGTGTGACTGGTGGGCAGCAGGCGATGCTGAACGCTTCAACGAACGTGCTCAGGTAATGGTAGACTTCTTCAACAACATTGAAGTGCTTCCGGGACTGAAGGCAAACGGCCAGCTGACACTGGGCGAGAACCTGGCAGACCACGGAGGACTGAACGTGGCTTATCTGGCTTACCGCAATGCAACAAAGGATGCTCCGCTGGGAGTTGTTGACGGCTTCACTGCCGATCAGCGTTTCTTCCTGGCATACGCAGCTCTGTGGGCCGGAAACATCCGCGAAGAAGCTATCCGTCAGTATACGAAGTCTGATCCTCACTCTTTGGGAGAATGGCGTGTAAACGGTGCTCTGCCTCACATCCAGGCATGGTATGATGCATTTGGAATTACAGACAAAGATCCGATGTACATCGCTCCTGAAAAGCGTGTAAATATTTGGTAATTTACTTACCGTATCCAAACAGAAAGTCCGGAACCGGGAATGATCCCAGGGTTCCGGACTTTTTTTATCATTATTTCCGGTGTTTTGCCCTTTTCGCAACGACTGGACGATCGGGCTCAAACGACCGCACGATTGGGCTTCAACGACTGCACGATATCCTCGCATTGACTAGTCAATGCAAAAGCAACGACCGCATAATTTTTTGGGAACGTACAGACACTTTTTTTCTTTTCTGCTGTCAGGGAATCAGCAGGGAAGAAAGGATTCAAAAACTGTGTCTGAAGCTTTTGCTTTCCTTGAATTGCTGATTTTTATAGTATTTATAAGGTTTCAGATAGAAAAGTTCATTTTTGTTTATTGTATTTGGTTAACTTTATTTGATTTATAGTTAAATTATGTTATATACATATTGAAATAAACTCTGATTCCTTTTCACATAAATGAAACAATTTATCTTTGCAATGTCTCAAGCCAAAAAAGAAATAATCCTCCATCGCGGAAAAAAGAACATTTATTTAATCCGGGATGAAGAATAAGATTGTTTTTGTAAAGAAGCATGAAAGATTTGTAATTTTTAATGTCACTCTTTTATGGAATTGTTGTATAAAAATGAGCATTTGTCATGTCTTCATTATGCAACCTCGGAAACAGTCTGCTTTCGTGTCTATACTGTGAAGAAAGGAGATGTTTTTGATCAGTGTATGTTGACAGATACAAATCTGATGTTTTTGTTGTCCGGAAGTATCACTTTATCATATAATGAATATATGAACGGACAATTGGAATCCGGAAACTTCTGTCTGTTGCCAAAGAGCAGTATGGTTCATGTCAAAGTAAAAGAAGATGGCCGGATAGTGAGTTGTATCTTTTCTCAAAATATAAAAATGTGCAGTCTTTTCTCGCTGCAGCAACTTCAGAATTTCTTGCCTGCTTCTTATTCTTATGAATTTGGTTGTTTACAGATGAATCCTCTTATGAACCGTTTCCTGTGTTTGTTGGTGGACTGTCTGGATCAGGGGCTGGGATGTTCTCATTTTCATCAGCTGAAGCGGGATGAACTGTTTCTTTATCTGCGGGCTTTTTATACCAAAGAAGAACTGGCTTGTTTTTTTTATCCCATTCTGGGAGAAGATATGAACTTTAAGGATTTCGTATTGGCCAATTATAAACAAATGAAGGATGTGAAGGATTTTGCAGAAAAGGCTAACCTTAGTCTCAGTACTTTCAACCGCCGCTTCCGGGAAAACTTTCATATTTCGGCTCATCAGTGGCTGATTTCCAGGAAAGTGGAATCGGTTCGCAGGGATATACTGATGTCGAACCTTACATTCTCTGAAATAGCCGACAAATACAATTTTTCTTCCCCTAATTATCTGGCTACCTTTTGTCGCCAGCATTATGGTATGTCCCCCCATGAAATGCGTGTACAGGGACGTCAGTCCTCCGGTGAGCAGGATGTGTGAGCGGAAATCGTAGGTTTTTGGCTGCTTTTTGTAACAGGCTTTTTACAGTTACTCTCTACCTTTGCAGCGCATATGTAACTCACGCAGTTACATATTGCCGGGAAGGCAATCGCATGAAATGTTTGTGTAAGAAGATAAGTGTGTATTTAGATAAATGATGGTTAAAAGAATCGTATGTACCGTTCTTGCAGGTCTGGGCCTGGGAGCGGCTGCTTATTCCCAACAGATAGCAGTCAAGACCAACGGACTTTATTGGCTGACCACCACTCCCAATGTTGGAGTGGAAGTTGCGCTGAACAACAAGTTCACGTTCGATCTTTCGGCAGCCTATAATCCCTGGACTTTCAAGGATGACAAGAAGATGAAATTCTGGCTGATACAGCCGGAAGCCCGTTATTGGCTTTGTGAGAAGTTTGAGGGACATTTTGTCGGTGTTCACCTGCATGGAGCCCAATATTACGGCGGATTCAAGGAAAAACGTTACGACGGCTATCTGGCCGGCGGCGGTCTGACCTACGGATATGACTGGATGCTCTCTTCCCGCTGGAACCTGGAAGCATCGGTCGGAGTAGGTTATGCCTATCTGTGGTATAAGGAAAGTCCTCGCATTCCCTGTGAAAAATGTTTTGTAGACAGTCATAAGCATTACGTCGGTCCCACCAAGCTCGGCGTAACGGTGACCTATTTGTTCTAACTGATTCTGTAAGTCAATTTATATTGTATATAATGAATACAAAGAAAACCTATAACCTGCTGCTTGCCGGTGTGTTGCCTGTTGTCATGCTGGGATGTGCAGCTTCTCACGAAGGCCACCGCCTGTCGGTAGCTCCCGAAGCAGCCGTTCTGATGCCCGACAGTACACATTCCGTGAAGTTGGATCTGACAGTCCGGGTACCTGAAAAGGCATTCAGCCGCCGCAGTCGTCTGATTGTTGTGCCGCAGCTGATGTCCGGCGACAGTCTCATTGCGGAGTGTACGCCCCTTGTTCTGGATGCTCCCGTCTATGCCCGTAAGCTGCAGCGGCGGAAAGACCTGGAGGGATATACCGACTCACTTTCTTCGTATGCCCGTCCGGCCTACACCGGAAAAACCATGGAAATTCCTTATCGTGAAACCGTGGCAGTTCCCGATTCATTGAACGACGGACGTATTCTGGCGGTTGTGACTACCGACGGTTGCGGTATCTGTTCTGCGATAGATACCCTGGTGATGGCCGACATCAGTAACCCCGTTACGCTGATCGAGCCGAAAGCCGCTCTGAAGGTCGACTGGATTGTACCCGAATTTGTGGTTCGTCCCAAGATCATGCAGGCCCGTGGAGAAGCCCGTCTGCAGTTTGCTATCAACAGTTCGGAAATCCGTATGGATCTGGCCAACAACAAGGCTGAGATGGGGCAGATGCTCGACAAGCTGAAACAGATTGTAGGAGACACTCTGGCTACCCTCAATTCGGTGAGCATCATGGGTATGTCCTCCGTCGACGGTCCTTATGCACTGAACAGCCGTCTGGCAAAGGGACGTGCGGAGTCTGCACGGAAATGGCTGTTTGCAAACGTCAATCTTTCGCAGACCCAGCAGCATATATTCAGCGTAGGTTCACGCCCCGAAGGATGGGAACCCGTGCTTCAGGCCATGACAGCCGACGGTCATCCCGATTCCCTCCAGGTGAAGGAGATTGTTAAAAAATACAGCGGCCAGAACGACGATGTGGCCGAAAAATACATCCGTCGCCTGCCTTGCTGGAACGATATCAAGAAGAAATATCTGGCAGGTGACCGTAAGGTGGAATACGTGTACACCTATACTTTGAAGAGTTTTACGACCGATGCCGAGATGCTTGCCATGTATCAGACACGTCCGGATGCCTTCAACGAGGATGAGCTGCTGCGTGTGTCTACCCTGAAGGAAACCCGCGAAGAGAAAGAAGGTGTCTATCGCACCATCCTGCATTATTTCCCGCAGTCGAAGACCGCAGCCAACAATCTGGCCGTGATTTTATTGGGCAACGGCAACTCTGAACAGGCAGAAGCAGTGCTGGAAAGCGTAGACGAATATTCACCCGAAATGCTGAACACTCGTGCAGCCCTCTATGTGTACCGCAACGACAGCGAGCGCGCCATCGAGCTGCTCCGTTCGAATGTGGAACTTCCCCAGGCTCGCTATAACCTGGCTCTGCTGGAAGCTCAGCAGCGCCGTCTGGACGAGGCCTGGCGGCTGATGGACGGCTACCGCGACGTGAACAGCGCGATTGTCGCCCTGAGTGTGAACCGCAACGAGGAAGCTGCCTCTATCATGGACGGCCTGAAAGACGACGACAGTGCGCTGGCCTCTTATGTGCGTGCGCTGATTGCAGCCCGTTCGCGCGATACCGAGGCATTTTATACCAGTCTGGAAAAAGCCTGCAGCGATGAAAACCTGCGCCGCCGTGCAGCCGGTGAAGCCGACTTCCGTCCCTGGCAGAACGAATCCCGCTTCCGCCAGCTGCTGGAAGAAAGACCGGAGGAAGGAGGAGAAGCTCTATGAACCGACTGACACTGACCGGACTGTTCCTGGCTGCTCTTCTGACCCTGAGCAGCTGTCTGCGTGACGATCTGCAACCTTGTCCGCCCCTACAGGTGACCCTGAGCGTGAAGGACAAGAACTATTTCAATATAGACGATGCCGCGAAGCTGGGGTTGTTGGAGCGCAAGGCCGATGACCTGCCGTTCCGTGACTATGTACATACCTTATATTATATCGTGCATGACACGCTGGGCAATGTAGTGGCCGAACAGAAAAATACGGAGGTAAGTGATGATGCGCAGACACAAACGATCACACTTCCGGTGGATCTGCCTTACGGAAAATATATCGTTACCGTGTGGGGAAATATGGAAAGCGAGGAACCGTTGGGCGACAATTCCACCGATGCAGAGATGGAAGCAGCAGGTGCCGCTGCTAACGATATCTATCTGGCTTGTGACACATTTGACTATCGTTACGGCAAAGAGGCATATACAATGGGACTGGAACGTACCAAAGGAAACTTGCTGATCAAGGCGGAAGGATTGCCCGACAATATCGACTTTTCTACCAAGAGTGTAGAAGATATATACGGAAAAGTAGACGCTGCCTTCCGTTATTCCAGTCTGACCGACATCCGGACTGAGCTGGAATGGGAGGTGCAGAACGAAATCCAGAGCCAGACGCTGATGTGCCCGTCACCCTCGTATGAGGGAACCACACTGGGCGTGTCGTTTATCGACCGCAGTGCAGTGGCTGCGCAGCAGGCCGCAAGCCGTGCCGTGTCTACCCGTCCGATATTGCGACCAGCGGATGTGCATATCACTATGGGGCGTAACGAAATTACCATTCTGAAATATGTGTACGACACCGAGGAAGACGGTTTCAACATATTTCTCCGGGTGAACGACGAGTGGGAGCAGATACATACGATGGAAATAGATTAAGACTTTATAAAAGAATGTTTAAACATAAAATTAAGACTAACGTATGAGAAAGAAGTATTTATTGGGAATGACATTGATGGCATCATTGGCATTCAGTTCTTGTACAAAGGAAGTATTTGTTGTACAGGATGGTGAAGGAGTAGAAGAAATCCAGGAAGATGGACAGGTATTGACGCTTAGTTTGGCAACATCAGGTGATATAACTACCCGTGCAGGTCGCCCTTTGTTGAGCGCACAGTCTGGACAGGATATTCAGAACATCACACTCTATTTTGTTAATGATGAGAATCAGATTGTTTTGAAAAAACATATCGGTAAGTCTGAATGGGCCAATGCTACGCCTTATTCAAACGGTATGCAACTGAATCTTTCACTGAAGGCATCTAAGGATGAAAAATTACCTGATGATGATTATAAAGTTTATGCCATTGGCTATTCAGATAATTCTGATTATGTTCCGTTTACGCCTGCAACTCCAAATGAAACATGGAATATAACTGCGGCAAAGACAAAAAGCGGTGGTACTTATGCTACTTTTACAGCTTCAGAATTTTCTGCTGTTTTGACTAGTAATAAAGACGCAGAAGAAATTTTTGCAGGAATGGCAAAGGTTACAGCTACTACTATTGGTGGCAACAACTGTTTGGTAGCAACTAAAGATGGTGGATCATATACTAAAAAAGAAGTTCCTACCATTGTTTTGAACCGTCAGGTTGCCGGTCTTACCGGATATTTTACAAATATTCCGGCTAAAGTGGGAGAAGCTATACCTACAAGAGTTCGTTTGGTGGCTTCAAATAAGAGCGATAAGGTTTGGTTTGAGAATTTGTTTGATAAAGAAACCATTACCAGCTCTACCTCTACCTCTACATCAGGAACTGCAACGGTTAATTGGGTAATCAATGGTAGTCAAAATTCTTCATTGACTAAAGACGCTAATTTTTATAGCTCAGATAAGTCCAGTAAAGATGCTTATGAACTATATAGTATTAATTTGGATCAGTGGTTTAAGTTTGGTGGTCAAACTGGCAGAAAGAATTTTGCAGCGTGTGACTTGGATGGTGATGGCTATGTAAGTTATAAGGATGCACAGTATTATGTGTATGATCTGGGTACAAATATTGCATTGAAAGATGTAAATGGTGGCGCTTCTGCAGGTGCGTTGGAAAAATGGAGTGACGCAATAAATGGAGGTTCTGTTAATATAGGTGATCCGGGTACAAGTTATAATACTAAAGCACTTTCTGATTTTTGGGTGAATCCGAACACTTCTACTGCTAATCCTCAGCAGTTGGTAGCTGGTTCTGTATTTGCTGGACGCTTTGTGATTCCTTTTGAGTTGGTAACAGGAAAGGAAACCTTAGAGATTCAGTTGATGGGTAAAGGTACTGATAACAAAGAGCAGATTCTGAAGAGCTGGAGAGTGAAAGTATCTGCTGACGGTAAGCAGTCACAGACCACCAATATAAAAGCGCACGATACAAGTGCAACTGCAGATAATGATTATATTTATAATATTTATCGTAACCATTTGTATAGTGTTGGTTCCAAAGGTTTGAATCTTGATCCTGGTACTGATCCTACGAATCCGGATCCGAAACCGGAACCAGATCCAGATCCAGAAGACCAACCGGAAGATTTGAGCAAAGGTCAGGATCTGTTGATCAATGTAAACGACAACTGGGAAATTATTCACAACATGGTAATTGACTAATCACAGTTGGTACATATTATTTATCACTGCCCCGGTCTGAGGGGCGGTGATATTCACACAATTTTCAAAACAGATACAATCAATCCAAACATAATATAAACGTAAAACGGTGATGATGAGAAGACAAATCAAACTGATGGGATGGCTGTTCGTTTCGGTGCTGGCCGCATGTACATCCGAAGCCCCCAATCCGGCTGATGGTGGAAACGCTGCCGAGAATGTGCAGAAACTGGTAATCAACTTGTCCGAAGGAGGCGACAGATTGACTACCCGTGCCGGCAGACCGCTGCATAGTTCGGAACCGGGACAGTGGATACAGAATGTCACGCTTTACGTGACTAACGAGAAGGGTATTGTGCTGCAGAAGGAAATTGATGAATATGTCTGGGCCAATGCCGTGGACTATTCCAACGGCAAGCAGTTGGAGATAGCTTTCCGTGCTTCGGAAGGCGAGCAGTTACCTGAAGGCACATACACGGTGTATGCCGTTGCTTTCTCAAGTCCGACAGACTATAGCATTTCGCCTGCTCTGAAAGCGGAAACAAAGATTAATGCTATCAGCGGGAACACGATTGATGAGAGTAAGGTATACAAAGAAGTTGACTTTACCAAAGACTTTGCAGCCGTATTGAACAGCGGGAAGACCGATGCCGAAGAAATCTTTGCGGGTAAGGCAACGGTCGTTTCTATTATCGATGCAGATGGCAAACCTTGTCTGACCGCAAAACCGGCGTCAGAGGATGTTGCGGCAGGTGATGCTGTTATTACGCTGAACCGTCAGGTGGCAGGTACCATCGGCTATTTCACCAATATTCCCGCCAAGGTGGGCGATGCCGTGCCTACACGCATTCGTCTGGTGGCAGCGAACAAGAGCGATAAAGTATGGTTTACAAACATGATTGGCGGAGAGACTGAAACTAATAAAAATGTCAGTTGGGTAATCAACGGTTCTCAAAGCGCTGCGTTGCCAAAGAATGCCTATTACTACAGTTCAGACCAGACGGCTTATGACGCGTACGAAATCTATAGCATTGATTTGAGCCAGTGGTTTAAGTTTGATGGTACTGATGGTAGAGCTACTTTCACTGCCTGCGACTTGGACGATGATGGATATGTAGGCAAAAAAGATGCTGAAAAATATATAAAAACCTCTTCCAACATCTCTAATTTCTGGGAAAATCCTAATGCTACGACCGAACAGCAGTTGGTGTCAGGTTCCGTATTTGCCGGACGCTTTCTGATACCTTTCTCCCTGGTTTCAGGTAAGGAGACATTCGAATTGCAGTTGCTGGGCAATGAAACGGGCAAACCGGAACAGATCTTGAAAAGCTGGAGGGTGAAGGTTTCCGCCGATGGCAAACACGATGTGACAGATGTGGAAGTACCTACCGGTGTGATTGTACCTGCTGCCGACCAGGACTATGTGTATAATATCTACCGTAACCACATGTACAGCATTGGTACGAAAACTTCCGACGGAGGCATAGGTGATGACCCTGCAGACCTGAACACGGCACAGGACTTGATAATTACCGTAAACAGCCAGTGGCAGATCGTACACGGCATGGAACTGGAACCGGCTACGACACAGCCATAATTAAACTAACAGATAGAATATAAACGTATTTAAAGATATAGAGTGATGAAGAAATTCTTTAGCTTTTTATTGATACTTATGGGATTAAGCATCGTCTTCACGGCATGTAAGGACGATGAAATCGCGTTGATGTCTATGGACGAGGGACGAGGTTCGGAACTCGATGGGGAAACAACTACACCAGGTGCTTTGCAGCGTGATGAGGATGGCTTGTGGAGAGCTACTGAGCGCGTGCCTCTGGTGGGTGCTGGACGTGTAGTAGATAAGATATCACCAGCATTGGTGGCGGTTGCAGCATCTCAGTCTGGCTTTAATAAAATTGTTGATGCAGAGAATCTGAATGATTATGCTACCTTATCTGGTTTGAGTGCCAATTTGTTGGGAAAGGAAATATTATCTGTTAGAGATATATATAGAACCTATGCTGGAGGACAGATGGTTGGTTTTGTTATAGGTAATAATGAAGGGGGAGTATTGGATCTTAATTTAATCAATTTGTTCGTTATTACATTGTATAATGATGGAGAGCCTGTTGGAACATATAATGTAAGTACGGGTGGCGAACTGTTGTCTTTGAATTTGATTTCTATCGGTAATGCAGGTACACAGGCTATGGCTGTAAAAGTACCAGACAATGTGAAGTTTGATGAAATAATGCTTTCTACTACCGGTGTGACGGCCGATATAGAAAAAATGAAGATATATTATGCTTTTGTGGGAGAGACTGAAATAAGTGAGATAACTACAGATAAATATCCTAGTGTAAATGTTTCTGCAAAGCTCCCTTCTGGTAGTAATGCAGAGAATATTTTGGATCCAAAGAGTACAGATGGATGCCTTTTAGATTTTCTCACTTTCTTATATAAACCGGAGCACTATGTTCAAATTAACCTTAACGAGGAAATACCCGAAGGAACTGAGGTCGGTTTTACTTATAAACAGGGTAATGTATTAAGCTTGAAATTCGGACAGCAATATTCTGTTACAACTTATGATGGTCAAGAGAACGTAGTGGATAATTTTACCACAACAAATTTATTGGGAGTTTCTGTATTAGGTGGTAGTAAAGGGGCATATAGCCTTGTAGCAGAAAATGGGGGAGCAAAAAGTTTCCGTATAACTAGTGCTGAAAATGGAGGCTTAGGTATAGATGGTTTGTTATTGTTGCGTGCTTTTACACGTAAAGCTGTAGCTATTGATCCAACGAGTTATTTTAATATTCCGGAAAAAATTACGACTCCTTATACCTCGTATAAATTTGCAAAACCGGAAAAGGGTACTTTAATTCTGTCATATACTGGCTCATCGACGGATAATGTAACTATATCTGATAATGTGATAAGTGGAATGACTCTTGGTAATACTTATTCTTTAAATGTAACATATATCGATGTTGACGGAAAATCTTTTGTAACTCCTGTTCAGATAGAATGTACTGAAAACACTTCAGATAATTGTAATCCGATTTATTTGAAAGAAAATGATGGTTGGAGTGTTGTGAATGCTAATGATACATGGGGAATAAATGTTATTTCCGTTATGACTGATACTGAAAATATTGTTGACGGGAATAATACGACTTATGCTTCCAGTGCAACAGCAATAAATTTATTGCAACATGGCGTTTTGGCTGCAGTAAAAGGTCAAACGGCTATCAATCCTGCAGGTGAAAAGTATCGTGTAGGGTTTATAATACAAAATGCCAGTGAACTGTTAGGTGTAAGTGCATTGAAGTTCTTTACAATAAAACTGTTTAAAGGGAACAACGAAATTGACAGTAATGTGTCTTTATCTAATCAGGGGGTATCTTTAGGTTTGCTAAATGGCGCCAGAGACAAAATGTCAATCACCATAGAAACCGATCAGGAGTTTGACGGAGTGGCATTATGTACAGCCGGTTTGTTGGGAGTAAGTCTGAATAATCTGCGTATATACGATGCATTTTATTATGAAAATGCTACATGTGGTAATAGTATGGCTTTTGACGCTTGTTCTGAAATGATGAATTCTGTAAACTGTCATTTGTCAATTAATTATGATTGGACAGAGATTACAGGAGTAGCTAGTGTAGGAGCATCTATAAATGATCTGGCTAACGCGGTGGATGTAGATGCAACCAACTATGCTACAATAACAGCACCTGTAGGTGTGGCAAGCGGCTTCTCTATCGGATTTCAGTTCGATGAGATGAAGAGTGGACAGTGGATAGGTCTGAAGATGCAGAAGCCTACAGGTTTGACGGACGTGGAACTTTTGAACGGGTTCAAGTTTGAGATAATGTACCAAGGTCAGGTAGTGGAAGAAATAAAGAATGAAAGTAGCGGTGGGGTATTGGGTCTTAACCTTTTGGGATACGGAGAATATGTATATCTGGAAGCTACTCCGAAATATAATTTCGATGGTATAAGAATTAGTTTTGGTCAGTTGGTCGGTGGCTTGAATCATTATCTGATTTACGGCCTTTACAGTATGGCTGATGCGGATGGAAACGGCATTCCGGATTGTTCAGAAGACGGTGAAGGGGGAACAACTGATGTGCTTTATCCGGATAAATGTAAATATGACATTTGTAAGTCGGAGCCTCTTGTAATGGATTTCACTGGTGGAACGACAGATCGAGAATATACTTTTACTTTTACTAAAAAACAGAGTGACAATAGTTCTGTTGATGAGGTTAAAATTGCTATGCCTGCCAACAGAAGGGTGACTATTGTTACTGATGGAAGTAAAGGATTTGAGCTTCCTGTGGGTGAGTATTATCTGAATATTACAAGTGATTGGACTGATGGCGAAACAAATTATCCAAATAAAATCATAGTGAATGTGCATCCGAAAACATCTGCTTGGAAAAAAGATGCAAACTCTACTGACTGGAACGATTCAAATAACTGGACTGAGGGCGCTCCATGGACCTGTACGGATGTCCTGATACCATCAGATTGTACTCATTATCCGGTATTGGAATCAGGTAAAGATTATTATTGCAACCGCATTCAGTTTGAGCCGGGAGCAGAAGTAATCAATACACACTATCTGCACTACGAACAGGCATGGGTGGATGTGTCTTTGAAATCAGGTGAATACAACATGTTCTCCGCACCGCTGAAAGAAACCTATACGGGAGATATGTTTATTTCGAATGTCCAAAGTAATGGAATTACTGGTTATGAGTATTGTTGGCTTGACTATACGGAATCCACTTATCCTGCCAACCGGTTCAAACCGAAAGTTTACCAGCGCTTGTGGAATGCCAGTGTGCAGAATGCGCAGAACGACGACGGAGGATATGTGGCCGTGAATCCGGAGGATAATTTCTGGACGGCTCCGTTCAATCTGGTATCGCAGGAATATAAGGCAGGACAAGGGGTATTGGTACGTCCTGGTACAGAAGGAACCACAGGGTCATCTTATACATTCCGTTTCCCGAAACGTCATGCGAAGTACGAGTATTATGATTTAGACACAGGGCAATCATTGGGCAGATGGGAAACCATCAGCCGTAATTCGGCTGATGTGGGACGTTTCATCTACGAAGATGATTCGCGTAGAGTGAGCTTCCCTTATCATGTAACGTTGGAAAACAAGCGTCCTACTACCATGTTCCTGGCAGGAAATCCGTTTATGGCGCATATCAATGTGAAGAAGTTCCTGGAGGCTAATCCTGCCGTGAAAAAAGTTAAGTTGATAACGAAAAATGGAAACGACTATGGTTATACTGAATGGGATAGTACTACAGGTACTGACGCACAGATAGCTCCTGCCCAGGCCTTCCTGGTAGAAGTGGCAGAGGCTTATCAGAGCCTGTACCGTTACAAACTGGATATTCACTTTACGGAGGATATGCTGGAGCAGGGTAAAAATGAATAATTGAACGAATAATAACGATATTGATTAGATAGAATTATGAAGAAACTGTCGTGTTATATTGGGTTACTGATGGCAACGCTTTGGCTGGCTGCCTGCAAATCGGATACCCCGTTGGAGCCGGAAACTACGGTGGGCGACGGCGAACAGGTGTTGGAGATTACGGTGGACGGCGATTTCTATGCAAGTTCGCGCTCCACAGCGGAATCAGTCGGATATAAGCTGGTGAGTTCGCAGGCTATCCAGCATATCGAACATCTTTATGCGTATATCTTTAATGGAAGTGACAGGGACGCTACGTGTGTCTATGTGACAGAAATCCCCTGGGAACAGAATAGCCAGCAGGGATCGGCCTCACTGACTTACCGTCTGAAGGAAGCAAATTTGCTGCAGTACGGAAAAAGCAACATGCAGGTATTGGTGGTAGCTGTGGATAACAATACGGATACGTATTATTTCCCTTACGAAGGAGTAGCCAATCATGCGGATGATACAAATAATCAAGAAAGTAATAATGCAATTATAGGAAAATCGCTTAATGCAGTAAAGCTGAAATTGGCAGAAGCGGCAGCGGGAACAACAACATCGGAATCGGATGCGGATAAAGCCTTCAAGATGGCCAACACGGAAGTTTTTTCAGGATGTACATCTTTCAGAGCAGATGACCAGATTATCAAGGTGTCCTTGCAGCGCTGCGTAGCGGGGGTACTCTGTTACCTAACGGACATCCCTTATTATGTGGGTACTGGTACTGAAGACAATAATAAAATCAGTTCCATTGAACTGCAGTTAGGGAATAGTCTGAAACTGAATACAGAATACGCTTCATTCTATGATGGTACAAGATTTGGCTCAGTGTCTTCAGATAATTCAGAGTCTTCAGATAATAAAGTAATCGCTTCCGTAAATATCTCGGAATATATTTATGGAAAGGGCACTACGAATGGAACTTTGTATGTGCAGGAAAGTGATCAGTCTTTAACAGATGAGAATACTCAACGCCTGTACGTGCCTGCCATGGATAACGGGGTGGTGAAGACCAAGGAAAACACCATTCTGTTTGGCGCCTATTTGTTGCCGATAAATAATGCATTCACTGATGCTGCTGCAAATGCAACTTTAAAGCTGGTGTTGAAAGCAGAAAATAGGGAGCAGCAAACTCCATTTATTGTAAAGAATACGGTTACTTCTGTACCAGGGGAACCGGATGCTAGTGGAAATCCTACGACTATAACTGAGCCTGCGTATGCTTATTCACTGAAAGCAAACCGTCTGTACAGTATCGGAAGCAAACCTTTTGCCACTGATACTGATGCCGACCAGCCTGCCAGTTTAAAAGGTAAGGAGGTTGAACTGAAGGTTATGGGTTGGGTTGATGGTACAAATGATGTGAACTTCCCTGTCTATTCGTTGAAATCTACTATCTCTGCAGACTGGGATATACAGTATGAGAATTATATATTCAACTGTATGAGTGAAACGCGTACGGTTTATATTAATTTATCTGAAGAGGATGCAAAAGACAAAAGCTTTAGAATTTCTATATTAGGTGAAGATGGTACTTTACTTTCTGATTGGGCTAATTTTAGGTTTGTCGAGTTTGATAATGAAGGAAATAGTATTGCAATTACTAGTTGGTCTAATAGTGCTACAATTCCAGATGGTTTAAAGGGGAAGCCACGTATTACATTGGAAATCAAGTTGAATGATTATGTGGCTAAAAAGGTTATTATTGAGAATGGTAATCTTACACTGGAAGAAAAAATTAGTGCTTTAAAGGGGGATTATCGTACTGCTTATTTACATTTGTTGTCTCAAGGAACCAAATCCGTTGCAAATGTGTCTATTAGGCAATTTAATGCAATAACAGCAGGTGAGAGAGGCTTTTCTCGTTTAGATTTAGGTGATCAGATGGGGGATAATGGTATCGCAAAAGATGAAAAAGTTTATTATCAATATAAATTTAAAGGTATAGATTGGGTTCGTATATTTGGACACCAGGATTCAAATGATGATGGCGAACAAGACTCCAATGATGCTTTTCAACACCATAATAAGAATTTAGATGATGATTATTATAGTTCTGCTCTATATTTTTGTAGAAAAGAAGCCTATGAATGGGATGGAAGTTTAAATAAAATGCAAGACAGATATTGGTTCTTACCTGCTAGAGAAGAATTAGTCTCTTTTTTTGAAGCGGGTAGTAAATTGCCTAGAGAAGGTGATTTAGTGGAATGTATTAACATTAGATATGATAACTGGTATTTATCTTCTTCAACATATATGGGGAGAGTACAATATGTATATGGAGCTTACTTAAATAATGGAACGTTTATAATGGACGAATTAAAACGGGATAAAGATGCTTTTTGTCGCCAAGCCAGAAAATTTAATTAAACAGCCATGAAAAAACTAAATAAAATACTATTCCTTGTACTTACAGCCTGTCTGATATTGTCAGCCTGTAAGGACGATACGATGGGAGAAAGCGGAACTTTCAAGGAAGGAACCGTCACCTTGCAGTTTGCCGTGCAGGGTAGCCTGGAAGTGGAGACCCGTGCGGATGGCGAATCCGATGGAGACAGCCGTCTGGACAATGCGCTGGTTTTTGCTTTCGATGCGAACGGCAATTGTGTAGCCAAGCAGTGGACTTATCTGGATGGGGGTACGACTATGTCGATGTACTTGCCTTCCAGTACAAATACGTTGTGTGCGGTATGTAACTTGCTTGACCCCGAAACGGTGATGAACAAGGTTTCGACGCGTGCCGATTTGAATGCACAGGCAGTAACCATATCTGAAGCGGACGGAGCCTACAAGGGTAAATATGTGATGTCCGGAGAGCTGACAACTTTGTACGGTTATTCTTATACAATTGCTCTGACCCGTCTGGCTGCCCAGTTTAATGTGACGGTAAAGTTTGCTCCGAGTGTGGCTTCGGATGAATTTATGCTGAGTGAAATCTCCCTGCATAATATACCGAGAGGAAGCTGGCTGTTTGACCAAAGTTCTGTAACCACTTTAATTGCAAGACAAGAAAAAGATAATTTTGCTACGGCAGATGGCGGTCAGAAAGGCGACTATGTGTATAGCGAGACTGCGGAAATCATGCAGACCCGCTTCTTTGAAGAAGAAGTACTGGACTGGGAAGATGTGGAAGGAGAAACAATGGAAACGAATGTGAAGTCAGCCGTGGAAACAACTTTCAATATCTTCGAGAACCGCAGAGGAACTATGGCAACAACCCATGAGGGGCAAAGTATTAACTGGCCGGATTTGACCGGTGAGGAGAATATCAAAGAGTATGCCCAGCTCTTTAAAAAGCAACTAGCCCTGAATGCCGGTTTCACCTATGCCACCTATATGGCCATCAAGGGTGTGTACCGGATGGCTGGAGGTACGAATTATGAAACTACCTATTATGTATATTTAGGGAACGACAATTACAGTGATTATAATGTGAACCGGAATACCCGGTATAATCTGACGGTAACTATCCGTACTGTGGAGCAGGCTGATACACGAGTAAATCCGGTTACTTTAGGCGATATGAAAGTATATTATAATGAAAACGAGGTGCTGGACACACATTTCAATGCGGTGCAGACTTTGGTCTATTCGCCTGGGAAGTGGGAAATGTGGGTGGAAAATCCGGATGCGAATCCCTGGCTGGAACTGTCAACAGACAAAAAATATACTCCTCAGTCGCTTGGAGATTCCAAAGATGGTAGCATGGCAGGAACACGGCTTACCGGAACGGCGGGAATGACTTATATATATGTGCATACCGACGAATACGTACCGGTGATTGCCTCGCCGCAACAGAATACCGCAAGTCTGCGTCAGGCAAAAATCGGCTATCGCAGGCAGGATGAAAACGGGACATTCAGTGAAACAAAGTATTTCACTGTAAAGCAATATCCGGCACAGATGGTGGTGTTGCATATGAAATACGATGTCCATACCATGAAGGAAGTACGCGATACATTCTATGTGGAGAGGGTACTGGAAAAGAAGAATCTGAAATGGGGATTTGAACATTACTGGAGTTTCGTGACCGACGATCTGATTGCATCGGGAATGTGGGATGGTCTGTCGAATACACGTAAACTTTATGATGTGGCGCTGAATGGTGATAAATGGGGTGTGGAGCCTGCATATCCGGATGGTGTAATTCCTTCGGATGTGGCTTTAAGTAATGTAATAGAAAAAAATCGTGACCGTAACGGAAACGGAAAGATAGATTATAACGAGATTGTGTGGTACATGCCGGCGGTGTATGAGCTGCAGGCTTTGCAGGAAGCTCTGGCCGCACAGAATGTCACCTTTGAGGGGGGAGATGATTTCTTCTTCTCGTCCACACCGTCGTCGGCAGACCCGGCCGGAATCACTACGGGATTTGCCTGGTATGTGAAGATGCAGAACGGAAAGAGTGCTTTGGCACAGCGTGACCGTCAATATAATGTGATAGCGCTCCGGCGGAAGAATGCCTGGAAAGGACCGGAAACGGCGGGAGGTAATGGCTCTGTGGACAAGAATGATGAATGGGATGAAGAAGAAGTGATTATGCCTAAATACTGATGGGAGGAATGATATATGAATAAACAGATTATAATCGGTCTGACTCTGATGTCGCTGATGGCAGTGGGCTGTTCGAAAAACGACTCCCCTGCGACGGACGAAGGACAGGTGCAGGCTGTTTTCAAAATAGAGAGCCGTGCCGACGGTACGGAAACACTGACGGACGAGTGCCTGCGGATGTTTATTGCTGACCGCAGACAGGAACATGACAACACGGAGGCTTTGCATTGCGGGGAGGATTGGCGCATAGACTTGACTACGAACAGTTACGAACTGTCGGGCATGACGGCACAGTGGTATAAGTTTGCTTTCGTGTCGGTTCCAAATTGTGAAGGAGTAGATGGAGATGGAAAGTCTTTGTTTACCGTGGCAGAAGGGGCGGATAAGAAAACTTGTGACTTTAATGAACTTGCCATAAACTATGCTCCGGTGCTGGAGGCCCAGGTAGCTGAGGCTCAGCAGCCAGAGAGTAAAAGGACTTCCGTCGATAAGCTGGATGTGTGGCGTGCGGTGATGAACCGTTGGTTGCAGCCTGATCAAGTATTGAAAGAGAATGTTACGATGCAACGCCTTACTGGACGGTTGGTCTTGAATATGGGAATACCGGAAGACCAGTTTCGTGCTGAAGTTGCTTCCATAGCAGTAACGCTGAACGGAGTGCCGCAGAAGTTCCTGATTCACGATGAGGACGAAGGGCAGATTATCACCGAGAATGCGAAGAATTATACGTTTACATATACAAAGATTCCTTGGAATACAAGACAGGATTATGTGGTGACCTTGGCTTTGCCTCCTCACGTGGTACAGGCTGCTTTGGTGGTTACTTATACAGATAGCTCAATTCAGCCGGAAGTGTATCAGATTGTGGACAGTAATAAAGAAGCTGTCTCAATCAAGGCTAATACGAAAACGACTATATTGTTCAACGGCATGGAAACAGGAGAATTCGAAGTGCGCTATGCCGGATTTAATGAAAATGCCGTAATCGATGTGGACGATGAATGGAATGGATGGTCAGAACAAACCGACGGAGGAGAATAATATGAGACAAAACAGAATACTGAATTATATAGGTGCAGCAAGTCTGCTGCTGGCGGTATGTGCCTGCGGAAAAGAAGATTTGAATACTACGACTGACACCGGGAACGGTGGAACAGTTGCTGCATTGCCTGAAGGAACTTTTGTGGTGGACTATTCTGTATCGGACGGGGAAACTTCTCGTGCCGGTGGAGAGGGTAGACCAAATACGAGTATCAGTTCCCTATTGTATCTGCTGTACGACTCAGAAGGACGGTTGGTAAAGGAACGTGAAATACCTGGAATTGGCACAGATACTAAATGGCCGCTTACTCGTGAGAATATGTCATGGGAACAGCGTGAGGCATTGAAGGATACGCTGAATGTAGAAATGACATATACGGCAGTTTTTCTGGCAAATGTAAAAAAGGAATTGTTTGAGGAAGAACAGACGACAGAGTTGTTGCAAAACAAGGAGAATCTGACTAAGGCTGTATTGTATCTTCCGCAAACACCGTTTACGGATAATAATATGTATTATCTCTGGAAAGAAGAATTGAAATATACCCAACCGGAAGGTGCAAGCGATGATTCAAGAGACAATCCGCTTTCTAAGAAGATTATTCTTCGTAGATTGGTTTCAAGGATTGATATGGAGAGGGTTGAGATAAAAGATGATGCCGTGAAAACCGGAATGGGAGAAAATTTCGACCAGTTGTTGGTGGATGGTCTTAATAGCGCGTTGACAGATAAAGTGGAGACTTTGAAAAAACAGCAGAATGTGGCAGCTGGTAATTGTGATAACTTACTGAAGTTATTGAAAGAAAAAGTAGGAACGAAAGATGCTGAAAATACGATTGCCGGAGATAATTATGCTGACTATATTAATGCACTTGTTAATACCTTTAATAATGTAGCAAATTATAGCTCGCTTGTATCTCCATGGACTGCTTTCACTACATCGAAATTTACTTTTGAAAGCATGCATAACCGCATGTCAATAAATGACTTGACCAGTAGTTATGATAGTAATATAACTTCACCAATATACACTTATCAGGTAACAGAAGGGAAAGCTACATGGATAGGATTTGCATGTAATGAGGCAGCTAAGATGCCGTTCACTGGTATTAAGCTAAGTGGTTCAAAGAGTACAGGGGACAATATAGAAACGATTGAATTGAATTTTACCCAAGAAGATATCTTTCTTCAAAAGAACGGACTGGTAACTTGTATTTGTAATCCAATTGCGGAAATCAAACCTAAAGAACTTTCTTCTGGTGGAACATATTCTGGTTATTTTGAAGTTAAAATAAATATGGTAGAGACTTATGGTCAATTAAGTGATTTATTAACTGATAACAGATTTAGTTTTAATAATACAAATACCAAAGGTGCTTTCGAAGAAGCTATTAAAGGTGTTTTTGGTGATTGGAATAATGTAGCTTTGTCTATCAAAATTCCATCTTCTACTGAATTTACATATACAACTACCATAACCAAACAAACTAACCCATGAAACGAATAGGACTAAAATGGATATATCCCCTGTTGTTTATGGCAACAGCATGTGGAAGCGAGCAGGAAATAACTCCTGCGGCCGATGAGAAGCAGCAGAGCTTTTCGGTGGTGGTGGAAAGTGTAGGTGAGTTGTTCAGCGGCGGTGAAGGAGTGAATCCGGCAACGGTAGTTTCACGACGTCCTATCTCGAGCGTAACGCCTACGCAGACTTTCGACAAACTGTCTATACTGATTATAGAGTATGCTTCGCCTGCCAAGGTGGTGTATAAAAAGACTATTGAGAACTGGAGCAACCCGAATAACAAGGCAAGTATCCCTTGGAGTACGGAAGACGGACAAGGACGTTATGCTACGATTACCTTAACCGGTGATGAGTGTCTGGAAGAAGGAAAGAATTATATGGCATACGTGATAGGGTATCAGACCGGAACGTATGGCGATTACGAGCCTTTTAAGGGAATTGAAGTGGGCGACTACTATAATCAGACTGAAACAGCTACCGTTCCTGATGGAGGGCGGGCTGACGAAGTCTTTGCCGGTGCCGAAGTATTCTTTGTACAAAATGGAGTAATTCTTTCGAAAAGGAGCTCGGAATCAGAAGTGGAGCATGGACTGATGGTAGCTCGCCGACAGGTAGCCGGTACCTTTGGTTATTTCACACGGATACCGGTACAGATAGATAATAAGTCGGTGGCGAAATTGCGACTGGTGGCAACGAAACGAAATCAGACTGTGATTTTTGGTGGATTCCGCAGTGTGGACGATCCGCTTTATTTTCATCAGAATAATGTAGTGAACGGGATGAATCCCAATACGGAGTACGACAGCCATCTGGCCGGTTCTGCTCAGAAAGATGCTTTTACGGTTTATGAGATAAACCTGTGCAAATGGTTTCCAGGTAACACGGAGAATACCTTATTGCCGCTGGATATGAATAATGACGGGTATTTGGACAGTATGGACGAGAACTGGCAGACGGACGAGGAGGTATATCCGAAAGGAACGATTTCACTGCCGCAAGGTACTGTTTTCGGGGATTGCTTTCTGGTGGCACTGGCCATGAATCAGGCTGATGTAGACGGAGGTATTCCTACTTTCCAGATGCAGTTGGTGGATACGGATGACAAGGTAATAAAACACTGGGATGTGACTTTACGAAATTATGAGTCGGCTGGAGAAGACCGTTCGCTGGTGTCGCTACCCGATGGGGCAAATGGACGTACTACCATTTCGATATTGGAGAATATCGATACGGAAACTTGCTTCAGCATTGTGCGTAACCGCCTTTATACGATGGGTGAAAAAAGCCAGTCGCAGAATTATGGAGAGGATGAGCCTATCGATTTGAGTGCGGCAGATGTGTTGGTGCTGGATGCACGTCATGAATGGCAGATTCAGAACTCGGTGATCTTTAATTGATAGAGTTTGTCTGGTATGCTCCAGATAGCTAAAGAGCATACACTGATACGGGAAGTGTTTCCAAATTCAGTGTATGCTCTTTCCTTTTAGATACCGTTCCTGCTGTCAGGGAATCAGCAGGGAAGAATCACCGTAACTGAGGAAACGGAAGTCGTGGGCGAGAGCGTAATCGTAGATGGTCCGCCAGTCACCTTTGACAAAGGCTGACACCAGCAGCAGCAGGGTGCTTTGCGGCTGATGGAAGTTGGTGACCATTTTCTGTACGATGTGGTAGGTATAGCCCGGAGCGATGATGATCTGTGTACTGGTGTGCAGGGCTTCCAGCTCGTGACGTTTCATGTAGTCAAGGATCTGCTGAAGCGATTCCACGGTCGTCATCGTAGGATGAGTTTCGTAAGGCTGCCATTGCCGGACGTGCAGTTCCTCCTGTCCGGCATCAGGATGAGAGGCTATTGTCACACCGATGTAGTACAGGCTTTCCAGCGTACGGACTGAAGTCGTACCGACGGCGATGGCTTTTCCTCCGTGTGCAATCAGTTTCTCAATAGTCTGCCGGTTGACGGAAATATATTCGGTGTGCATTTCGTGACCTTCAATTTCTTCGCTCTTCACAGGCTTGAAAGTTCCTGCTCCGACATGGAGTGTCACCTCTTCCAGGTCGACACCTTTGTCGCGCAGAGCCTGAAGCACGCGCTCAGTGAAGTGCAGGCCGGCAGTAGGAGCCGCTACGGATCCTTTGATCTTTGAGTAAACAGTCTGATAGGTTTCCTTGTCGCTTTCCTGCGTTTCCCGGTTCAGATAGGGAGGAATGGGCAGTTCGCCGAACACTTCCAGAATATCGGCAAAGGTGATTTCCGGGTTATCCCAGGTGAAATCCACCCAGTGACTGGTGCCGCGGCATTCCCCGCGTGTGGCAGTCAGGGTAATCGTATGTCCCTTCACGTTCATTTCCTTATGAAGTGATCCTTCCTTCCATTTTTTCAGGTTGCCGATCATGCAGAGCCAGGCGGCATGGCTGGTCTGCTGGAAGTTCAGCACATAATCGTTGGGCTGTATGGGTTCCAGACAGAATATTTCAATCAGAGCACCGGTTTCCTTGCGGAAATGCAGACGCGCCTGAATGACTTTCGTGTTGTTGAAGATCATCAGTTCTCCGGCTTCCAGGTAATCGGGAAGAGAAGTGAAACGGGTTTCGCTTACCTCACCGTGACGGTACACAAGGAGTTTGGACTGGTCACGTACGGGCAACGGGAATTTGGCGATGCGTTCATCGGGCAGCGGGTAATTGTAATCGCTGATTTTGATATGTTTTGTTTCTTCCATATTCGCTATGATTCATTCTTTGCAAAATTACGCACATTTGTGCAAATCCGGAAAGAAAACCGCGAATACTTGTGCCGGCCGTCTATTTTGAAATCGTCAGCAGTTTCTTTTCCATGTCCAGATCTTCTTCGGTCATAGTGGGAGAAGGGATGTTGCAGATCCGGATGATGTCCTCTGGTTGGCAGGTGTATTGATAATAACGTTTCTCCTTTTCGTCAAGCTGGTCATAGGTTTTCAGCTGTCCTTTCAGCTTCATGAATTCATCCCGGGCAACGCTTTCGGATACTTTTACAAACAGGATACGCCGTGCAATGGGGTTATAGTTATAGTCAAAGCAGGTGTAGACCCCCCGGAGGAATGGAGGACGGTCATACATCGGAAGCTTCAGGCTGATATGGAAAAGGGCCAGCTGGGGCGTCTTGTGTTCGTTGAATGCCAAATATAGATGATTGGTTCCGTTCATCAGGGCAGCCCCATGATGAGTTGTTCCGTAGACGTTGTTGTGGATCACTTCCACGTAGTTTCCTTTTTCTGCCGGAGCGATGAGATAGGGCTCGACCTTCATGGCCTGACTGGTGGAAGAAAGACTGTAACTGATGTAGATACCGCTATAATTGGCAATCCACGAAAGGGTTTCCCGCATATTGGCTTCCAGTTCTGCCAGGAAAGGGTTGTCGTTTTCTCCTGTCGGAACTTTGGGAGTCACTTGCATGGCGAACAGAGAAGCCTTCAGGCTGGGAAGTGAACCCAGCAGTTTCTTTTTGGATATATTGTTTACCCAAACGAGAGCCTGATCCAGTGCTTCTTCGTTGTTCATTCCTTTTTTCTGATTCTGGAAGAACGCAGGGAGCACAGTGCTGTAAAGGGCAGACAGCACACTGGGTGAAAAGCCGGTCTGTCCGGCAATTTCTTTCATCTTGATTCCTTTTTGTCGCAGAAGGGTGATGCGTTCATATATTTGTTTCAGTTCATCCATGCAATGTGAGGTATAATAGATTTGGGGGAGTAAAGTTAATGTTTTTCCGTCAGTGATCCTTGTTTTTTTATGTGAATCCGGTTCTTTTTTATATTCCGGCAGCCCGAAGATGCGTTCAGAACCCTATATTGGGGAAGCAAATATTACAATCCTGTTTCGTTTCTGATAAGGTTGTGTGTTGTTTCTGTGAGAATCCTGTTGCATGAATATTTCTGAATTGTTACAGGATTATGAATCATGGAATATTCATTTTTTCAGTGATTTAGGTGCTTTACTTTTGCATCGGATTTGAAAAAAGAAGATATGAAAACCATAGAAAAAACATCAATAACTTTACCCGGTTCCGAAAAGAAAAAGGCTCCTGTTCCAGACTGGTTGTTTGTACTCTGGGCAGGAGGTACGGCACTTCTTTCGTATTCGCTGGTGTATGCATTGAGAAAACCTTTCACGGCGGCTGTGTTCGACGGATTGCAGGTTGCCGGTATGGATTATAAGATTGCGGTCAGCATGGTTCAGTTGCTGGGATATGTTGTTGCCAAGCTGTTGGGAATTAAATATATTTCAGAATTGAAACCGGAAGGACGTCTGAAGTTTATCATCGGCTCGGCTGCCTTGTCAGAAGCTTCCTTGCTGGCGTTCGGGCTTCTTCCTGTACCTTACAATATTATTGCCTTGTTCTTCAACGGGCTTTCGCTGGGATGCATGTGGGGAGTGATCTTCAGTTTCCTGGAAGGCCGTCGGACAACTGATATTCTGGCCAGTATCATGGGAGTGAGCATGGCATTGAGTTCCGGTCTGGCCCAATCGCTCGGATTATATGCCCTGAACACGCTTCATGTCAGTGAGTTCTGGATGCCGGCCCTTATCGGTGCACTGGCTTTCCCGCTGCTGTGTCTTACGGGGTGGATGATGACCCGATTCCCCAGTCCCAGTGCTGCGGATATTGCTTCCCGCTCTGTCCGCGTTACGCTTGACGGCCGTCAGCGATGGGAACTCTTCCGGCGTTTCATGCCGTTGCTGATCATGCTGTTTGCTGCCAATCTGCTGCTGACGGTTCAGCGGGACATCAAGGAAGATTTCATCGTCTGTATCATTGATGTCAGTCAGGTTTCTTCCTGGGCCTTTGCACAGATCGATTCAATCGCCACACTGGTTATGCTGGCAGCGTTCGCTCTGCTGGCAACGACATACGACCATCTGAAAGTACTGTGTATCTTGCTGGTTCTTTCAACGGCAGGTATGGGTACGCTGGCCTTCATCGCCGCCAACTTTGAGGAACTGGCCATCCCGGTACATATATGGCTCTTCTTGCAAAGCCTTTGTCTGGACATTGCTTATCTCAGTTTTCAGACAATCTTTTTCGAACGCTTCATTGCATGTTTCAAGATTCGGGGTAATGTAGGATTCTTTATCATCACCATTGACTTTGTGGGATATCTCGGAACTCTGGCCCTTCTGTTCTTTAAAGAATACTTTGCTTCCCATATTAATTGGGCTGTTTTCTACAATCAGATGAGCGTCTGGGTTGGAATCACCTGCTGCATTGCATTCATGGGATCGCTGGTATATATGATCTGGAAGAAAAACCGGAAACCGGTTCCTCCCCAGAGTCCTGACCAGGGAAAGACCCAGACCGGTGAGCAGGTTGTAATGGAAGAAAATAATGTATATTTAACGACTACGACAATATGAAAAAAATTGAATGTGTGATTATGGACTGGGCTGGTACAGCCATTGATTATGGATGTTTTGCACCTGTATCGGCTTTCATTGAGAGTTTTCGTGCGATCGGAATTGAGGTGACTCCGGAAGAAGCCCGCCGTCCGATGGGGTTGACAAAGATTGATCATATCCGTGCGCTGTTTGACATGGAGCGGATTGGAGAAGCATTCCGTCAGAAGTATGGAAGAGTGTATGGAGAGGAAGATGTAAAAGGACGTTATGCTGAGTTCCAGCGTCTGCTGTTTGCTACGTTGAGAGAGTATACGGCTCCGATTTCAGACGTGATCGAAACAATTGACGTGTTGCGCAAGATGGGAATCAAGATCGGTTCAACCACCGGATATACCCGTGAGATGATGGATGTAGTGGTACCTGCCGCAGCAGAAAAAGGTTACCGTACGGACAATTGTGTTACGTCCGACGGACTTCCGGCCGGCCGTCCCTATCCGTATATGATTTATAAGAATATGTGTGATCTGGCTGTACCTTCACGCTTGTCTGTTGTGAAATACGGTGATACGATTTCTGATATCAAGGAAGGTGTGAATGCCGGAGTATGGAGTGTCGGAGTAATTCTGGGAAGTAACGAAATGGGACTGACAGAAGATGAAGTCAAGCAACTTCCTGAAGCCGAACTGAAGAAACGCATGGCTGCAGTCAGAAACCGGATGTATGCTGCCGGTGCACATTATGTAGTGGACAGCATCTGTGAGCTGCCTGCCTTGATCGAGAGCATCAATGCACGTATGGAGAATGAAATGAAATAATTGAACTTTAAAAACGAATCAAGATATGAGACCTTATTTGTTGTTGACCCCCGGACCTTTGACTACCAGTGAAACTGTAAAAGAAGCTATGATGAGCGACTGGTGTACCTGGGATGAAGATTATAATCTGGGCATTGTTGAAGTAATCCGTAAGGAACTGGTGAAGCTGGCTTCAAGCCGTCCTGAGGAATATACTGCGGTATTGATGCAGGGAAGCGGAAGCTTCTGTGTGGAATCTGTACTGGGCACAGTGGTTCGCCCGGAAGATCATCTGCTGGTTGCAGCCAACGGTGCTTATGGCAAGCGTATGGGAGTAATCGCCGATTATTATCGGATCAACTGCTCCGTAATGAAGTTTGAAGAAACTCAGCAGGTAGATCCGAAGCAAATTGATCAATATCTGAATGAACATCCGGAAGTGACACATGTTTCTGTGGTTCATTGTGAAACGACGACCGGTGTCCTGAATCCGCTGGAGGAAGTTGCCGAAGTGGTCAAACGACATGGTAAAGTGTTCATCGTTGATGCCATGAGCAGTTTTGGCGGAGTACCCATTGACATGGCGAAGCTGGGAATTGATTTTATGATCAGCAGTGCCAACAAGTGTATTCAGGGTGTGCCGGGATTCGGTTTCATCATTGCCCGCCGTTCGTTGCTGGAACAGTGCAAGGGAGTGGCACGTTCTTTGTCGCTCGACTTGTATGACCAGTGGGAAACGATGGAAAAAGGTCATGGCAAATGGCGTTTCACTTCTCCTACTCATGTGGTTCGTGCTTTTATGCAGGCATTGAAGGAACTGGAGGCCGAAGGAGGTATTGAAGCCCGTTATGCCCGTTATTGCGAAAACCACCGTACCTTGGTAGAAGGCATGCGTGCTTTGGGTTATAAGACTTTGCTTCCGGATGAAGAACAGTCGCCGGTGATCACTTCCTTCTATTATCCTTCTGCAGACTTTGATTTCAAGAATTTCTATCAGCAGCTGAAAGCAAAAGGCTTTGTGATCTATCCGGGAAAGATTTCTCAGGCAGATACTTTCCGTATCGGTAATATCGGAGATGTTTATCCTGCAGATTTCCTCCGTTTGATTGAAGCTGTCAAGGAAGTTCGTCAGAATTAATTGGGGTTGTTCATATTCGTCGGAGCTGGAACAGGCATAGCCGGAAAAGGCTTCCAGCTTTTAAAAAAATGTTTCGGCGTTTGAAGTAAAACGTTTCGGCCTTTTGATGAAAAGACCGGGACGTTTTTTTCGTGATAGTATGGATAAAAATTTCTACTTTTGCGAAAGTAAAAAATGTAACGAATATGAAAATAGGAGATAAAGTCCGTTTCCTGAGTGAAGTGGGAGGCGGCATTGTGAGAGGATTTCAGGGTAAGGACATTGCACTGGTGGAAGGTGAAGACGGATTTGAAATTCCGATGCTGATCAAGGAGTGTGTGGTGATACAGACCGACGACTATAATATTCCGTTGAAGTCTGTTGCAAAGCCGGCAGCTCCGGCAGTGGAAGAGGAAGAGCCGGAAGAAGAAAAGCCCATTACTTACCGGGCTCCTGAGATCCGGGGGAACGATGTCCTGAATGTATTTCTGGCTTATGTGCCTCAGGATATCAGGGAAATCTCGTCAACGGCTTTTGATGCATACCTGGTGAACGACAGCAATTATTTTGTAGACTATCTGTATCTTTCGGCCGAAGGCAAGAGCTGGACGCTGAGAAGCCGGGGAACCGTGAAGCCGAATATGAAACTGCATCTGGAAGAGTTCGACCGGAGTGCACTGAACGGCCTGGAGCACGTGGCTGTACAACTGATGGCTTATAAGGATGACCGTACTTTCCTGATGAAAAATGTAGTCTGCCAGGAATTGCGTATTGACACGGTGAAGTTCTACAAACTTCATACATTCGAGAAGAATGACTTCTTCCCGGAACCGGCCCTGATCTATGACATTGTACGTGATGACGAAACAGCCCGCCAGGTGTTTGTTTCTGCCGAGGATATCAAGGATGCCCTGTTGGGGAAAAAGGGGGACGAGGTTCCTGCCAAACTTCAGAAGAAAGGTCCGAAGGTGAAGAATGATATTGTGGAAGTCGATCTGCACATTCATGAACTACTGGATGATACGACAGGAATGGGTAATGCGGAAATGTTGAATTATCAGCTGGATGTCTTCCGCAAGACGCTGGAAGAGTATCGTACCAGAAAGGGACAGAAGATTGTCTTTATTCACGGTAAGGGAGACGGAGTGTTGCGCCGTGCGATTCTGGATGAACTGAAACGCAAGTATAAAAATTATCCGAGTCAGGATGCTTCGTTCCGTGAATATGGTTTCGGAGCAACCATGGTAACCATTCGTTGAGGCTTATGAAAACATTGAAGGAATTGCTGGCAAAGGATCATTTTGCAGCCAATGCCGGCGTGGAGCTGCTGGAAGTGTCTCCGGGATATGCCCGGGCGCGGATGCTTGTTACGGTGAAACACCTGAATGCAGGAGGTGTCTGTCAGGGAGGTGCCCTGTTTACACTGGCTGACCTGGCTTTTGCTGCGGTGGCGAACAGTCATCTGAAACTGACGCTTTCGCTGAATGCAAACATTACATTTCTGCGTTCGGCGCATGAAGGGTACGTGTATGCTGAAGCGACGGAGACTTTCAGTCACGCCCGGGTACCTTTCATCGAGGTACGGATTACGGACGATGAAGGACAGCTTGTTGCGATTTTTACCAGTTCCGGCTACCGGAAAAACGAGGAACTTCCGGTAGAAACCTTGAAATAAATCCGGAGGAGCGTTGGTTATGAATCATTCCTATGAAGAGCGGTTAGGGACAGATCCCATGCTGCGTCTGATTTTCCGGATGGCTTTGCCGGCCGTAGCGGCGCAGTTTGTGAATTTACTTTATGCCATTGTCGACCGTGTCTATATCGGCCATATCCCCGGAATCGGCACGGATGCACTGGCAGGGGTAGGAGTCACCATGTCCATTGTGATTCTGATATCTTCGTTTTCAGCCATAGTCGGTGCCGGAGGTGCACCGCTTGCTGCCATTGCTTTGGGGCAGGGAAACCGGGAACGGGCCGGAAAGATATTAGGGAATGGATTTGTCCTGCTTTTGCTTTGTACGGTTGTGACTTCTTCACTGGCGTATCTGTTTATGGAACCCGTGCTCTTGCTGACGGGAGCTTCGGAGCATACTCTGGGATATGCGGAGGATTATTTGTCCGTCTATTTGCTGGGCACCTTGTTTGTTGAGCTTTCAGTGGGGCTGAATGCTTTTATCAATACACAGGGCAGGCCAGGTATAGCCATGACTTCTGTCCTGATCGGGGCAGCCATGAATATTGTGCTCGATCCGGTCTTTATCTTCGGGCTGGACATGGGAGTAAAGGGAGCAGCACTGGCTACAATTCTGTCTCAGGCATGCAGTGCCGGATGGGTGTTGCGCTTTTTGTTTTCCCGACAGGCCTCGCTTCCGCTGGAATGCCGTTATATGAAACTGGACAAAGGGATCGTTCTGTCTATGCTGGCCCTGGGCGTTTCGCCTTTTATCATGGCGAGTACGGAAAGCCTTGTTGGGTTTGTGCTGAACGGTAGTCTGAAACATTTTGGTGATATTCATGTCAGTGCCCTGGCTATTCTTCAGAGTGCGATGCAGTTTGCCAGTGTTCCTTTGGTGGGTTTTGCACAGGGATTTGTTCCGGTGGCCAGTTACAATTACGGTCACGGCTATAAGGATCGGGTGAGATCCTGCTTCCGGATTTCACTGATCACCATGTTCTCTTTCAATTTTGTACTGATGCTGCTGATGATCTGTTTCCCGTCGGTTGTAGCTTCAGCCTTTACCGATGATGAAGTTCTGATCGGTACGGTACGTTGTGTAATGCCGGTTTTTCTTGCCGGGATGACGATCTTCGGTTTGCAGCGTGCCTGTCAGAATATGTTTGTTGCTTTGGGGCAGGCGCGGATTTCCATTTTCATTGCCCTGCTTCGCAAGGTGATCCTTCTGATACCTCTGGCTTTGTTGTTGCCCCGCTTCTGGGGTGTGAATGGAATTTATGCAGCCGAAGCGATATCTGATGCCACGGCTGCTGTCTGCTGTACGCTGCTTTTTGCCTGGAAGTTTCCGAAAATTCTCTCTCGTATTCCGGGATGATCACTTGATGATTTTCAGGAATCTCTCCACATCGCGCTGTATCTTTTTATAGAGAGGAGAATTTTTGTAATATAGGTTTTTATGAATGACTACTTCGACGGCCACCTGGCTGCGCTGATAGTTCGTCAGTTCGTTCTGTAATTGAATGTTATGCAGGGCCAGATCGTGAATCTGCTGTTCACGTTCCCTGCGTAGCACGGTACAGACCGGAATCAGTAGTCTCATGACCACGTTGTCCAGAATGTGATGTCCCTGGATGAACATATAGGTATTGTCCGGGGTTACGCCCAAATTGAGCAGTTCCGCTTTTAAGGATTCAATTTCGTGGAGGGCATTGGAATGTTTTCTTTCCAGTTCTCTGAGCTTGCGCTCTACTTTTTTGGCCATATTTTCCAGACTGCGTTCCGGGTGGCGTGTGCTTACCTGATCCAGCTTGACGTATGAGCAGAAGTCAAGTAGGGAGAACTCTGACAGGATATGCCGGCGGTAGAACCATACAGACCATATAAATAATGGGTAAGCAATCTGGGAATATAATTTCATGAATGCCGGAAAATCAATCAGGCGGTGATCATTCAAGGTAGCGGTTACACAGACTTCGTGCAGGCCTTCTGCATAGCAATGATAGTTCTCGATGGCATAAGCATAGGTCTGAAGTACATACGGACTCTCAATCATATAACGTGATGTCTGTGTCCGTCCCTGCAACAGATAGTCATAGTCACTATCCACACAGGCAATCATATTTTCACCGAGCTGTTTTCCCAGATGGTTCATCAATACGGTCTTCTTGCCTTTTGCCAGCGAATCCTGTGAGGGAAGCATGACTTCAAAGTATCGGGTATTGTCTTCATAGTCGGCCAGTAAGGCACGCCAGAAGGAGATGTCATCGTAGCTTTCCACATAAGCTACGATCTTTCTTCTTGCTTTCTTCGGACGCAGGCTGTTGGCTGCCTCTATGTAGAGGGAAGAAAGGTTTTCAGTAAGTCTTTTTCCCATAATCTTAGCATTTAAAGAGTCGTTATATCACTGACCTCGGTGACGGCATCCAGCCATCCGTTCATGATGAGGGCCGGAGAATGAGTGGTCAGAATGATCTGTACATTGGGATTCAGGCATCGGATCAGGCTGATCAGCCGCTGTTGCCATTCCACGTGCAGGGAAATTTCCGGTTCATCCATAAAAAGAGTACAATGCTGGTTGTCCTGTACGAGCACAGTCAGCAGGATGACGAGCATTTGTTTCTCTCCGGATGAAAGTTGATAAGGAGTGAGGATATCTCCATCCTGCTCAAACTGAATTTCGTTGCTTTTTCGGATGATTTTCTTTCCGGTTTCCTGAAAGAGGTCGTCTATCAGATCCTGAAAGCGTGTCTTGGGGCGTGACACTTCGGTAGCTTTCAACTGGTCCTCCGGTACGCCGCTCGTCAGCAGTTCAATAATTCGGTTGCCGATATTGACCTGGTAGTCCAGATAGCGTCGCTGAAGCTGATAAAGCTGCCAGTCCAGTTCCGTTTTGACATTCTGATTGCCTATTTTTTCCAGCAGTCCTGAATTGATAAGCGGTCGGTCGAAACTGCGGATGACGTCAAAGTGAATGAAAGTGGCATCTTCGGGCGAGAAGATGAAAGACACTCCAGGCTGTGCTCCATTGGTTAATGCACCTCCTTCAAGGGCGTTCAGGCTTCTTACAGAATTGTTCAGGATGGTACTTTTCCCGATTCCGTTGATTCCGCTCAGGATATTTACATCGGGACGTAAGTCCCATGAAATATTTTTCCGTCCCCAAAGTCTTTTGATCTCAATGCGTTTGATATAGTCAGCTTGCTTTTTCATGATAGCCTCCATCTGTCTGGTTATTGTTCTCGTTGCAAACAAAATTAAGAAGAATCCGGGAATTAATCAATTCTTTTTTCAAATAACTTGTACCTTTGCAGGAGAAAAGGAACATAAAAAACGCATTGATGACAGATTCGCCGATACTTTCCTTGCAACGTCAGTATGAGTTGTTGCAGATGGAATATGAATATGAAAAGGAACAGTTTCGTCAGCAGACCGAACTGATGGGAATAGGCCGGAAGGTCAAACGGGGCATGTGCTGGTATCCGCTTCATCTGGGACGGAGTTATTATAATGCCTTGAATCAGCTGGTTGTAGAAGTTGAACGCACTGAGGACCGGGAGATTGAACATTTGTTTGAATATGGGCGGCCTGTTTGTTTCTTTACGCAAGATACTTTTGGAAAGTTGCATTATCTTTCCTTTACTGCTACGGTCAGTTATGTGGAAGAAGACCGGATGGTGGTAGTCCTTCCCAATGCAGATGCCTTGTTGGCTTTACAGGCTCAGGAGGTGTTGGGAGTACAGTTGTATTTTGATGAAACCAGTTATCGGCTGATGTTTGAAGCACTGAAGGGAGTGATCAGTGCGCGTAATAATCGCCTTGCAGAGTTGCGGGATATCTTTCATGGCCGGCAGCCTGTGTCGTCCTTTTCATTTCAGCCTGTCCGTTTTCCCTGGCTGAACCGGACACAGGAAGAAGCGGTCAACAAAGTGCTTCATGCCAAGGATGTAGCGATTGTACATGGTCCTCCGGGTACAGGTAAGACAACTACACTGGTGGAAGCGGTGTACGAAACACTTCATCGGGAGAATCAGGTGCTGGTGTGCGCACAAAGCAACATGGCTGTTGACTGGATCAGCGAGAAGCTGGTAGACCGGGGAGTCAGTGTGTTGCGTATCGGAAATCCGAGTCGGGTAAACGATAAAATGCTTTCATTTACATACGAACGTCGTTTTGAGTCTCATCCGGACTATCCGCAATTGTGGAGCATCCGCAAGGCTGTTCGTGAACTTTATGCCCGGATGCGGAAAGCTTCGGACCGGGAAAGTATCCGGCAGAAGATCAATTCACTGAAAGACCGGGCTACGGAACTTGAAATACGTATCAATGCTTCTTTGTTTGCTGAAGCGAGGGTGATTGCCTGTACGCTGGTAAGCAGTGCCAACCGGTTGCTGGAAGGGCAGAAGTTCGGGACTTTGTTCATCGATGAGGCGGCGCAGGCATTGGAAGCAGCCTGCTGGATTCCGATCCGTAAAGTGGATCGGGTGATTCTGGCTGGTGATCATTGTCAGCTTCCTCCGACAGTCAAATGTCCGCAGGCATTACGGGCAGGACTGGGTGAAACTCTGATGCAGACAATTGTGAAGAACAAGCCGGAAACCGTAGCTTTGCTGAAGTTGCAATATCGCATGAATGAAGAGATCATGCGCTTCTCTTCTGACTGGTTTTATGGAGGAATGGTGCAGTCGGCTCCCGAAGTGAAATACCGCAGTATTCTTGATTTTGATACACCGATAGAGTGGATTGATACGGAAGATATGGACTGTAACGAGGAGTTTGTGGGAGAGAATTACGGACGTATCAATAAGGCAGAAGCTGAACTTTCCGTAAGTCAGCTGAAAACATATATTACCAAGATCGGAAGAGAACGTTTTCTGGAAGAACGCATTGATGTGGGATTGATATCTCCTTACAAAGCACAGGTGCAGTATCTGCGGCAGTTGCTTAAACGGGATCCTTTTTTCAAGCCTTACCGTACCTTGATTACAGTCAATACGGTTGATGGTTTTCAGGGTCAGGAAAGGGATGTAATCCTGATCAGTCTGGTGCGTGCCAACGAAGACGGGCAGATTGGCTTTCTCAGTGACTTACGTCGTATGAATGTAGCCATTACCCGTGCCCGCATGAAACTGATCATCTTGGGAGATGTGTCAACGTTGACCCGTCATGCCTTTTACAGGAAACTGTATGAATATATTCAGTCGGTATCACATTAGTATCGGGGCAGGAAGGCAGGTCTTTGCAGATTAAAGAAATTTTTCTATCTTTGACCGCAAAACCTGTAACCCGTTATACTTATGTTTATTGACTTATTACAGTCACCTTATTTTTCTGTATTTTTGATTGTGGCCTTAGGCTTTATGCTGGGGCGTGTGAAAGTGATGGGCTTGTCGTTAGACGTGTCCGCAGTGATCTTTATCGCCTTGGCTTTTGGCCATTGGGGCGTTTCTATTCCGAAAGCGCTGGGAAACTTCGGACTGGTGCTTTTTATTTTTACCATAGGCATCCAGGCGGGGCCGGGGTTCTTTGATTCTTTCCGAAGTAAAGGAAAAACATTGATCCTGATAACTATTCTGATTGTTGCATCAGCCTGTCTTACCGGTCTGGGACTGAAGTATGCCTTTGGCATTGATACGCCTAGTCTGGTCGGACTTATCGCAGGTGCTTTGACCAGTACACCGGGATTGGCTGTTGCCATCGACAGCACTCAGTCACCATTGGCATCCATTGCTTATGGTATTGCTTATCCTTTTGGAGTTATTGGGGTTATTCTGTTTGTGAAGCTTCTCCCTAAACTGTTGCGGGTCGATCTGGAACAAGAGGCTCACCGGCTGGAGAAAGAACGGCGTGGGCAGTTCCCGGAATTAAAGACATGTCTGTTTCGGGTAACTAACGAAACGGTGATCGGAAAGACGCTGGCTCAGTTGAATATACGGGCTATGACGGGAGCGGTAATTTCCCGTTTGAAACGTGGAGAGGATATCGTGATCCCGAAGGCTCATACAGAATTGAAGCAAGGAGACTGCATTCAGGCTGTAGGCAGTGAGGATGCGTTGGCAAGTCTGGCTTTGATGTTGGGAGAACGTGAAGAGGGAGAATTGCCACTTGAAAATACACAGGCAATCGAATCATTGTTATTGACAAAGAAAGATATGATCAACAAGCAGCTGGGAGATCTGAACTTTCAGCGAAACTTCGGTTGTACGGTAACCCGGATTCGCCGAAGCGGTATTGATCTGTCTCCGTCTCCGGATCTGGCTCTCAAGTTTGGTGACAAGCTGATGGTTGTTGGAGAGAAAGAAGGAATTCAGGCTGTTGCCCGTTTGCTAGGGAATGATGCCAAACAATTATCTGATACGGATTTCTTCCCGATAGCTATGGGTATCGTTTTGGGTGTGTTGTTTGGCAAGTTAAATCTCTCCTTTGGCTCCGGTTTCTCTTTTTCTCCAGGACTGACCGGGGGAGTGTTGATGATGGCATTGTTCTTGAGTGCTATCGGTAAGACGGGGCCAATCTTGTGGTCTATGTCGGGGCCTGCCAATCAGTTGCTTCGTCAGCTGGGACTCTTGCTTTTTCTGGCAGAAGTAGGAACTTCGGCCGGTGCTAATCTGGTTTCGACTTTCCGTGAAAGCGGGTTCCTGCTGTTTGGGGTCGGAGCTTTGATTACTTTAGTGCCGATGCTCATAGCAGCGCTGGTCGGACGGTATGTCTTTAAGATCAGTCTGCTGGATATGCTCGGAACCATTACTGGCGGTATGACCAGTACACCGGGACTTGCAGCCGTGGATTCCATGACTGACAGCAATATTCCCGGAGTGGCTTATGCGACCGTTTATCCGATCGCTATGGTATTTCTGATTTTGTTCATTCAGTTTATCGCTGCAATGGTGGTATAACTGAATCATTAATATCTTTACCTGCTGGCCGTTGGAAAGCTCTTAATCCGAATTGAGGAAGGACTGCCAGCAGGTGATTGAATATTCCGTTCTGGATATTCTCATATTCCATCCATACTGTCGTATCCGTAAAGCAATAGATTTCTAGAGGAAGACCTTCGGAAGTCGGCTGTAGCTGCCGGACCATGATCATCAGCTCTTTGTGGGTGTGAGGATGATGAACAAGGTATTCCTGAAGATAACTGGTGAAAGCACTGAGGTTTGTCAGCTCTTCTGTTTCTGTATTATCTTTGATCCATCCTTTTTCCACGAGTCGTTTCTTTTCTTCTTCAGTACAGAAACGAATGGTATTCAGGTCAATATTGATGGAACGTTTGATACGTCTTCCGCCAGTATCCCGCATTCCTCGCCAGTTCTGAAAGGAGTCACTGACCAGTACATAGGGTGGAATGGTAGTAATTGTTTTGTCAAAGTTACGCACCTTGACCGTTGTAAGTGAAACTTCGATAACATCTCCGTCTGCTCCGTATTTGGGCATGGTAATCCAGTCGCCGGGACGTAGCATATCGTTTGCTGATAATTGTACTCCTGCAACCAGTCCCAGCAAACTGTCTTTGAAGATCAACATTAAAACAGCCGCTGAAGCTCCTAATCCGGCAAGGATACTTGTTGCATTGCTGTCGGTGATGATACTGATAATTACAATAAATCCAATGCCGAATGCAATTAATTTAATCATCTGGTAGATCCCTTTCAACGGACGGTTGCGAAGGGTCTCGTGCTCATTGGAGATCTCATAAAGGGAGTTAAGAAAGGCGCTGATCAGCAGTAGCATGCAGACAACCAGATAGATTTCGCATGCTTTTTGCAGGAATTCCAGCAGAAGGGGCAACTTGCTGAATACAAGAGGAAGCAATATATACCAAACCAAAGGAGGAATCAGGCGGCAGAAGCTGATCATCATCTTCTCGTTGAACAGGTAATCGTCCCACCTGGCTTTGGTCCGGGAGGTGATTTTTTGTACAGCAGGGATAATGATGTACCGGAATAACTTGGTTGTAATGTAAGACAGCAGGGCTATACATATAATAAGGAGTATCTGCAGGCTCCAGTTAATATTTTCTTTGTCTATACCGATGTGAAGTAAAAACTGAGCGATACTTTGATTGATTTGTTCCATAAATATTACTTGTTTGGGCAAAGTTAATAAAATTTTGTATCTTTGGATATTCGATTTTTAGTTGTTAACCGATTATGCGAAAATATTTTTTATATTTGGTTTGTGTCTTGTTGCTGGTGAGTGCCTGTATTTCCGAACGTGCGAAAGAAGATGCAAAGGCAGGTAAGAAAGAAGGGAATGAATCTGTGGCAGAATCTGTCCCCAAAGCTACAATGATTTTGTGGATTGATTATGATCGTCGTGGAACTTCTGCTCAAGGCAAGAGTTTACTGAATGTGAAAGCGAAGGTGAATATTCAGCCGGATGGCTCCGTGCAGGTGTTGGAATATGTAGATGAACCTTCAGTCGTGGTGGAATCATATATTCGGAAAACATTACGCAGGTATCGGGTAAAGCAGAAGTTTCTGGAGGAAGAATCTGTTCGACCAGGAGTACAATATGTATATTTGCGCATGCTTAAAGAATTGATATAATGAGGTTGCTTGTAACAGTAGTACTAGTATTTCTGATAGGTTGTGTTTCCTGTATACGGGAAGAAGTAGGTGAGCATATTCAGTATATACAGCCGGGAGATGCTTTACCGGAATTTATGGTAGAGATGAATGACGGAACAATACTTGACCGGGATTCTTTGAGGGGAAAGGTTTCGGTACTGGTGTTTTTCCATACTTCCTGTTCGGATTGTCAGCGTGAACTTCCGGTGGTTCAGCAATTGTATGAGGTTTATGCTGGAAATCCTCGTGTCCGAATTGCCTGTATCAGTCGGGAAGAACCAGAAAAAGAAATACTGGCATATTGGAAAAGTAATGCTCTGACTCTGCCTTATTCTGCACAATCAGACCGAAAAGTATATTCTTTGTTTTCGGAAGAAGGAGTTCCTTTGGTTTATGTTTCCGATACAGCCTGTAATGTCCGTTACCTTTTTACGGACAATCCGATAGCTTCTTTTGAGGATTTGTATCAGGCTGTTTCTTCTTTGTCAGGGGATTGACGGGACCTTCCTTTCTTAAACTTTTTTTTTATTATATCGTTTTGCAGAACAAATGGTTTCATTAAATTTGCCGACAATAAATTACTAATACCAAAAAGATAATCTAATGAGTTTGAAAATTGTAGTATTGGCTAAACAAGTTCCCGATACACGTTGTGTGGGAAAAGATGCCATGAATGCTGACGGTACAATTAACCGTGCGGCACTTCCGGCGATTTTTAATCCGGAAGACTTGAATGCCCTCGAACAGGCACTCAGACTGAAAGACACACATCCCGGTTCTACCGTTACGATTCTGACCATGGGTCCGGGCCGTGCCGCTGAAATTATTCGTGAAGGATTATACAGAGGAGCTGATAATGGTTATTTGCTTACTGACCGTGCTTTTGCCGGTGCAGATACGCTGGCTACTTCATACGCACTGGCTACGGCTATCCGTAAGATCGGTGAATATGATATTATTGTAGGCGGCCGTCAGGCAATTGACGGTGATACAGCGCAGGTTGGTCCTCAGGTTGCAGAAAAACTGGGATTGCCTCAGGTTACTTATGTTGAAGAAATCCAGGAGGTAAAAGACGGACGTATCCGTGTGAAACGTCATATTGACGGTGGTGTGGAAACCGTAGAAGGTCCGCTGCCGATCGTTTTGACTGTAAACGGAAGCGCTGCTCCCTGTCGTCCGCGCAATGCCAAACTGGTACAGAAATACAAACGTGCATTGGGAGCTCAGGAAAAAGCTGCGATCACAAAAGATGGCGGCGTTCTGCCTTATGCGTCTTTATATGAAAGTCGTCCTTATCTGAATATTACGGAATGGAGTGTAGCTGATGTCAATGGTGACACCAAGCAATGTGGTCTGTCCGGTTCACCGACAAAGGTGAAGAAGATTGAAAACATCATCTTCCAGGCAAAAGAAAGTAAAACGATTACCGGCAGCGATGCAGATGTAGAGAACTTGATTGTTGAATTGTTGGCTAACCATACTATCGGATAAGACTATGAATAATGTATTTGTATATTGTGAGATGGAAGGCAAACATGTTGCCGATGTCAGTCTCGAACTTTTAACTAAAGGTCGTAAGTTAGCCACTCAGCTGGGATGTCAGCTGGAAACCATTTGTGCCGGCAGCGATCTTGCAGATGTAGAAAAACAAGTTTTGCCATACGGAGTTGACCGTGTTCATGTGTTTGATGCTCCGGGCTTGTTCCCTTATACTTCACTTCCTCATACTTCCATTCTTGTCAATTTGTTCAAGGAAGAAAAACCGCAGATCTGTCTGATGGGAGCTACCGTTATCGGTCGCGACCTGGGACCGCGTGTCTCTTCAGCTTTGACCAGTGGTTTGACCGCTGACTGTACGCAGTTGGAAATCGGTAACCACGAAGACAAAAAGAATGGCGTTACGTACGAAAACCTGTTGTATCAGATTCGTCCGGCTTTCGGAGGTAATATTGTGGCAACCATTATCAATCCGGAACACCGTCCGCAGATGGCTACTGTCCGCGAAGGTGTGATGAAAAAAGAAATTGTGGACGCCAATTATCAGGGCGAGGTGATCCGTCACGATGTTGCGAAGTATGTTCCGGAAACGGATTATGTAGTGAAGGTGATCGACCGTCACGTAGAAAAAGCCAAACATAATCTGAAAGGAGCTCCGATTGTGATTGCCGGAGGTTATGGTATGGGAAGCAAGGAAGGTTTTGATATGCTGTTCGAACTGGCTAAGGAACTTCATGCAGAAGTAGGTGCCAGCCGTGCAGCTGTTGATGCCGGTTTCTGTGAACACGACCGTCAGATCGGACAGACCGGTGTAACCGTTCATCCGAAGTTGTATATTGCCTGCGGTATCTCTGGACAGATTCAGCATATCGCCGGTATGCAGGATGCAGGAATTATCATTTCTGTCAACAATGATCCGAACGCTCCGATCAATACCATCGCTGATTATGTGATCAACGGAACGGTGGAAGAGGTTATTCCGAAAATGATTAAGTACTACAAAAAGAACAGTAAGTAATGGCAAACTTTTATACAGAACATCCGGAACTGCGTTTCCATCTGAATAACCCGTTGATGGAACGTATCTGCGAATTGAAAGAACGCAGCTATAAAGATAAAGACGAGTACGATTATGCTCCGCAGGATTTTGCGGATGCCATCGACTCATATGACAAAGTATTGGAAATTACAGGTGAAATTACCGGAGAAGTAATTGCAGCCAATGCTGAAGGAGTAGACGAAGAAGGTCCGCACTGTGCAAACGGTCGTGTAGAATATGCATCAGGAACAAAGGCTAACCTGGATGCAATGGTGAAAGCAGGTCTGAACGGTATGACGATGCCTCGTCGTTACGGCGGTCTGAATTTCCCGATCACTCCGTATACCATGTGTGCTGAAATCGTGGCTCAGGCTGATGCCGGTTTCGGTAATATCTGGTCTTTGCAGGATTGTATCGAAACTCTTTATGAATTCGGTAATGAAGATCAGCACAGCCGTTTCATTCCGCGTATTTGCGCCGGTGAAACCATGTCAATGGACTTGACTGAACCGGATGCGGGTTCTGACCTTCAGAGTGTGATGTTGAAGGCTACTTACGATGAAGCAAACAATTGCTGGCGCCTGAATGGTGTGAAACGTTTCATTACAAACGGTGACGCAAACCTTCATTTGGTTCTGGCACGTTCTGAAGAAGGTACACACGACGGCCGCGGCTTGTCAATGTTCATTTATGACAAGAACGACGGCGGTGTAGACGTTCGTCGTATTGAGAACAAGCTGGGTATCCACGGTTCTCCGACTTGTGAACTGGTTTACAAGAATGCAAAAGCTGAACTTTGCGGTGAACGCAAGCTCGGTCTGATTAAATATGTCATGGCCTTGATGAATGGTGCGCGTCTGGGTATCGCCGCACAGTCTGTCGGACTGAGTCAGGCTGCATACGATGAGGCTTTGGCATACGCTAAAGATCGTAAACAATTCGGTAAAGCCATTATTGAGTTCCCGGCAGTTTACGATATGCTGGCTACCATCAAGGCGAAGCTGGATGCCGGCCGTGCGCTGTTGTATCAGACTTCCCGTTATGTTGATATTTATAAAGCATTGGATGATATCGCCCGCGAACGCAAGCTGACTCCGGAAGAACGTCAGGAACAGAAACGTTATGCAAAACTTGCTGACAGCTTTACTCCGCTGGCAAAAGGTATGAACTCTGAGTATGCTAACCAGAATGCGTACGACTGTATTCAGGTACACGGAGGTTCCGGTTTCATGATGGAATATGCTTGTCAGCGTATTTATCGTGATGCACGTATCACCAGTATCTATGAAGGAACTACTCAGTTGCAGACGGTTGCTGCCATCCGTTATGTAACGAACGGTTCGTATGCAGCTACTTTGCATGAATATGAACTAATTCCTTGTGCACCGGAATTTGAAGGATATATGAACCGTATCAAGGATATGACCCGTAAGCTGGAAGCCTGCACCAATGCCGTGAAGGAAGCTCAGAACCAGGAACTGCTTGATCTGGTATCACGCCGCTTGTATGAAATGGCTGCTGTCTGCGTGATGAGCCATCTGCTTCTGCAGGATGCAACGAAGGCTCCTGAAATGTTCGGCAAGTCCTTGAACGTATATGTTAATTATGCGGAATCTGAAGTGGAAAAACATTTCAACTTTATCCGTAAGTTCCAGGCTGAAGAACTGGCTTCTTACCGTCAGGCTTGATGATGGATGGTTTTCCTTCCGGTAGCGGAGGGAGAGCTACACGATAATACCCGGATTATCCGAAAGGGAAAATGGCTTCCCGGACGGATGATCCGGGTACTTTTTTTGTCGGGAGGAGTTTCACAGAAACGTAACTATCGGGTTGCAGGATTGTAACAAGTTCCGGTTAACTTCGCAGTGTCTTAAAAAAATAAAGGAGGACTCATTATGAATGAAGCGAATTATGTAGTGGAATGTACACCGGACGGAGAATTTTACGCTTATCTGTTGGATTATCACCAGTGTTGCGCTTATGGCGAAACTGAAGAAGAGGCTGTGGAAAACCTGTCGGAAGTAGCCGATGAATTTTTCAATGAGGTCAGCCTGATGTACAGGATAGACGAAATGGCTTAACTTATTCTTACGAGCATATACTGTTTTTCCAGTAATAAAAACTCTCTTTCTTTCCGAGAGTCATGTCTGTGTGACGCAGGCATGGCTCTGTTATTTTTCAGACAGGACGCTTTTCGGAACGCTACTTTTCTTTCTCCATGAATTTGCGGTATCTTAGGGTGTTCAGCCGGTAGTTGAGGACTGCCAGCAGCATGAATACCGTCAGGAGAACCGGGAATGTCTGAAGCAAGGAACTGTTTTCCGGTATATTTTTCAATGCTTCTTCTATTCCGGAAAGATTTTTCATGTAAGTGAAGATGAGATAGGCCAGTGCGCTTCCTCCCATCAGAATCAGAGTAGCGGCCCACAGGATGAAAATTCTTTTTTCGTTTCGCTTTTTGCGCAGAAAGGCTTCCTGCTCCACTTGCTGCATCATGCGATAGGTGAAGTTGCTGGGCAATCTGAATTCCGGCTGCCGGCCGATTGCTTTTCTGAGTGCTTTGCTGTCTTCTTTTTTCATCTTGTTTCTTCCTCCTGTTTAATCAGTATATATAGTTTTTTGCGTATCCGGTACAGTTTGACCTTGACATTGCCTTCGGTCTGGTTCAGTATGTGACAGATTTCGGCAATAGGTCTGTCTTCTTCATAAAATAAGGTCACCAATGCCCGCTCATCGGGTGTCAGTTTCTCGAGTGCCCGCTGAAGTTGTTCGATCCGTTCCTCGTCTTCTTCATCCAGAGCACGGTCAATTTCGTTTTCTGTCAGGTTGTTCCATAACCGGTCGTCAACGGACAAGACTTCGTTCGGCTGTTTCCGTAATGAAGACAGAGCTGTGTTGTAGGCAATCCGGTAGAGCCAGGTAGAAAACGAACTTTTGCCGTTGAAGTCTGACAGGTGGCGGAATGCCTTCATGAAAGTGTCCTGCGTCAGTTCTTCAGCGTCTTCCGGCGATCCCACCATCCGGACAATCAGCGTAAAGATCTGCTGTCCGTAGGTGTCGAGGAAATACGAAAAGCGTTCTGTATTTCCGGCCAGAATAGATGTAATAATATGTAGTTCGTCGTTTTTCATTATGCCCTTTAGACGCAAAGGTTGAATAAAGGTTACAGGCTTCGTACGAAAAAAATTCTTCGTAGTCTTTCCTTAATGTAGGAGAATGCGAGAAGATTTCCGGAATTCAATGAAAAAACAGAAATGCTTGTAACCTTTCTCTGGTCCCTGCGTCTAAAGGGACAAAGAAACAAAATTATTCACATTAAATAGAAGGAATTATGGAAGAATTAATGGTTGTTGCCAATGTGGCAATTGTTTTTGGAGTGATTTATAAATTGTTTGAACTGTATGTACGCCGTCAGGAACGTATCATGCTGATCGAGAAACTGAGTTCCGGGTGGCGCCCCGAAGAGTTCAAGGGAAATCTGCTGCCTCAGTTCTCCTCTTCCGGTAACTGGGCCTTGCGTGGAGGATGCCTGATGTTGGGACTTGGACTGGGACTGCTGGTCGGATTCATTCTTACCCTGATGTTTTTTCAATCGTACATTGTTTCTGATGAATGGTCAGGCAAGATTCAGAATTCAATCAGTGTGATCTATGGTTCCTGCCTGCTGCTGGGTGGCGGACTAGGCCTGATTGTTGCTTATTTGGTTGAGATGAACCGTCTTCGCAAGGAGAAAGGCCACGAATGATTCAGCAAAAAGTGTGTCTGAAATAAAAGCAGGCAGACGAAAGCACCCTTCCGGTGATCTTTCGTCTGCCTGTTATTTTTATGCCGTTTCTGAACGGAAATTACCGTTCTTATTTGGTGCGGATCTTATAACCTGTCATACCGTAGTACAGGATGAAGAGGAAGCAGGGGAGACACAGCCAGTAAGCCTGCTGCGGACCGGTGATATCTTTCAGCCAGCCGTAGAGGGTCGGGATCACTGCTCCACCGAACATAGCCATGATCAGCAGTGAAGAACCGGCTTTCGTGAATTTACCCAGATCAGCCATAGCCAGCGGCCACAAAGCAGGCCACATCAGAGAGCATCCCAGTGCCATGAATGAGATAAAGTAGATCGAGATGTCAGAAGGAGTAAGTACTACCAGCAGTGAACCGATGATAGCCAACCATGAGCAAACCTTCAAGGCTGTTGCCTGACTGATGTATTTGGGGATGAAGATGATACCGCAGATATAACCGATTACGATACCGATCGGAGCGATCCATGCATAGTTGGCTGCACCTTCCAGACCCAGTGAGTTGGCATAGTCAACCAGGGTTCCCAGTGAAACTGTTTCAACACCTACATAAAGGAACAAAGCCAGACAACCCAGCAGCAGGTGGGGGAACTGGAAGACTGAAGTCTTTCCGGCAGCATAAGGACAAGCATCTGCAGAATCTTCGCTTTCGTCTTCACCGGCAGCTTTCACTTCAGGCAGGGGAGCGAAGAAAGCCATGATACCCAGAACGATGAAGGCTGCAATGATGATAAGGAACGGTTTTTCCAGGTCGTCGATGCTGATCAGGTTTACATCCTTGCCCAGCAGCCATACGATGAAGATAGAAGGGATAGGCCATGCCATCTTGTTGCAGATACCCATGATACTGATACGTTTTGCAGCACTTTCCAGGGGACCGAGGATGGTGATGTACGGATTAACGGAAGCCTGCAGATAAGCGTTGGCAGCACCGCTCACGAAAGAAGCCAGCAGGAAGAGAGAGAAACTCTTTTCGTTGGCAGAAAGGATAAACAGGTAGAAGGCAGCGGCGAAGATGAAGAATGACAGTGACATTGTCTTCTTGTAGCCGATTGCCTTGATGGTCAGTCCGGCCGGATAACCGAATACCAGGAACGGAATGAAGGTAGCTGCAATGATCAGGTAAGAAGCGGCGTTAGAAATACCCAGTGATCCTTGCAATACGGGAACCAGCAAGGAGTTGATGCCCAATGCGAATCCAATCGCAAAGAACATGATTCCGATGAATGACAAAGGAATCATGAAGTTCGTTTTTTCTTGACTCATGTTGTTTTTTGTTTTTTCAATGGTAATAGCATACCCATTGAGTGAATAATAATAAGGTTAGTTATACATTTTGTTTTGAGCCTCAAAATTACGAAAAAATTTTTTATACAAAGCGTTGCAAAGAGATAATTTGTAATATCTGGAAGAGAATGCACGGGAAACTTTCCGGTGCCTTGAAAAACGCCGAAACGTTTTGCTTCAAAGCCCGAATTCTTTTCCTGAAAAGCCCGAAACGTTTTAAAAAAAGCTGGCGGGCTTTTTCAGGAGTTCCCGAAACTTTGGAAGAGCCGGAATCTCACTGCCTACAAAAATCCCGCCGCAGGCGAAGTCAGGTTTCTGCTGGTTTTTTGTTTTCCAGCATCACCAGCAGCTTGTCGCCGGGATGCAGTTCCATCTGTCCGTTCGGAATGAGAAATTCATTGCCGCGCTTGATCAGCATGACAAGGGTTCCCTTGGGGATATTCATGTCGGCAAGGCGGTTGCCGCCGGCCAGCATGTCAGGAGTCAGGGTCAGATCCTGCAGACGGGTGTCGATTTCTTCCGGAAGTTCAACACCAAATTCATTGCCTTCCTTTTCCTGAGGCAGGTCCAGATGCAGCAGTCTGGCTACCTTGGCGATGGTCATTCCCTGTACGATCAGCGAAAGCAGGGTGATGAAAAACACGATGTTGAACAGCAAGTGCGAGCCTTCCACGTGTGCCAATACCGGGTAAGTGGCAAAAATGATGGGAACCGCACCGCGCAGTCCTACCCACGAGACGAACAGGCGTGCCCGTCCGCTCAGGTTCCGGAAAGGAAGGAGACAGGCAAAGACACTGACGGGACGGGCTACAACGATCATGAAGAGTCCGATCAGCAGGCCGATGACCACGATGTCCAGCATTTCGTGCGGATTGACAAGCAGCCCCAGTGTGAGGAACATGATGATCTGGAACAGCCAGGTGAGTCCGTCCATGAAGGTATTGATTTCCTTGCGGAAAGCAAGTCTTGAGTTGCCGACCAGAATACCGGTGATATAGACAGCCAGATAGCCGTTTCCTTTCAGCAAGTCGGTAATGGTGAAGGTGGCAAAAACCAGGCTCAGCAGCAGGATCGGATAAAGCGAACTGTTGCTGAGGTTGATCCGGTTGATAAGCCACACGGCGAAGCGTCCGAAGGCATATCCCACAACGCCTCCCACAAAGAACTGCACGAGCAGATCCTTGGCTATCAGTCCGATGTGGAGTTCGCTTCCGCTGCTGATCACCTGAATCAGGGCGATGGTCAGCATATAGGCCATCGGGTCGTTACTTCCGCTTTCAAGTTCCAGCATGGGACGCAGGTTCTCTTTCAGATTCATCTTCTGTGAACGGAGCAGACTGAATACGGAAGCAGAGTCGGTTGACGACATGGTAGCCGCCAGCAGCAGGGAAGTCAGCATGGGCAGCGTCGGGCTTCCGGTATACCAGGCTGTAATGTAATAAATAAACAGGCCGGTAAGTACGGTGGTAATCAGCACACCTGCGGTAGAAAGCAGAATACCCTGACGGAGCACGGGCCTGATGTCCTGGAAGCGGGTGTCCATACCTCCGGTAAAAAGAATAATGCTCAGTGCCATCATACCGATGAACTGGGCATCAGAGGCGCTGTTGAATTGAAGTCCCAGTCCGTCGCTTCCGAAGAGCATACCGACCAGAAGAAAGAGAAGCAAGGTCGGGATTCCGAAACGGTATCCCGTCTTGCTGATGAGAATGCTGGAGAAGATCAGCACAGATCCTACCAGCAGGATATTTTCGGCTGTAAATGTCATATGCAATTATTAGTGGTTAGATTCTTATTCGTCGATGGAAGGAATGGTAGTTTCCGGATCGGGGATCGAAAAGTCAGAGTTAGTGAACAGTGCGGCAAGGCCGGATATCTGTTTCAGGCGGAGCAGTTCGTCCCGGTCCATGCCGATGTTCCGCATGATCCATTGGTCGGACATTCCGGCATTGGTAAGTTCTCCTACGATGTGTGTCATCAGTCCGATATCGTGTGTGCCTCGGGCACGGTTGTGACGGATGGTGGAACTGATGCGGTTCGACAGATCCTTGTCGATGACAACAACAGGCAGCATTCCTTTTTCACGTTCGAAGATCCGTCTGGATGTCTTCAGCACTGTATAGCGGTGGAATCCGTCTACGATGATATATTTGTCATTCTCCTTGTCATAATAGCACACGCAGGGCATGGTGAAACCGTCTTCCCAGATGGAAAGTTCCAGCAGTTTCATTTCCGGCGGGGCTACGACATTCGGGTTATAATCATTGGCTGTCACTTTTTCCACGGGGACAGCGATCACATTATATACAGGGCTTTTCTTTTCTTCTTTTACGTCCATATGTTTTGGTATTGTTTCAGAATGTAATCTTTCATTTTCTTTTCCTCTTTGGTCAGGGCGAATCCCATGTACTTGCACGCATGGTCATTGCGAAGGATGCAGATACACATACGCTTGTAAGTCGGGATTTCCCGGAATTCCGGGATATTGATATCATCCAGGTATTCCATCATGACCGGTCTTTTGTCCGTCTTGTAGTTTGTCGTGTTACGGACTTCAATCGGGATGTTCAGGTCCTGAAGGCGCTGGATGGTCTCTTCGCTCAGGCAGCCTCCCTTGGTTCTCCAGAATTTGATGCTGGTCTCCAGTTTTCCCAGATAGTTTCTCCGGCTTTCTTCCGGCAGGGTGGAGAGCAGAAATTCCATGAATGACTTCCAGGTATGTCCCGGCGGAAGTTTGGGCGACTGCCGTCCCATGGCATACGAGTTTCCGTATATGGCGGTGAAGTTTACGCCGTTCACGCGTCCGATCATGCGGCCCCATGTGTCGGGATCGATAGCTTTATAGAGGTAAAGGCTTTCGGTGGCTTCACTGATGAACGGGCTTGCTACACGTTGTTTCTCCAGACAGACTCCGGCCTGGTAGTACAGGTCGTAGAGTTTGTTGTAGTCCCATCCGAATTTTCCGTTGGCAGTCCATACGTCCGTCGTTTTCCAGTCATAGATGGGATACAGGTTATATACGTCATTATCTATTTTCGTACTCCAGCGGTAATTATGATACAGCAGGAGCTTGGAAGTCTTGTAAATGGTCCGCCAGCGATGATAACTTTCCTGGGTACGGATGCCGACCAGACAGCAGGTACGAATGGCATTCTTTTTCTGGTGAAGCCATTTGGCAAACTCAATCTGGAAGTTATAATCCCACATGTTTTCGTTGTAGAACGGAAAATCTTCCTGAGTCATGACGCCTTTGGGCATCTGACGCACCCACATGTCTTCTTTCTCTTTCTCCCAGGGACGCCAGTATTGCTGGTACATGGAGGTACACGTGCGTACTTTGAAAGGTACACAAACCCGGTATACTTCCAGAATATCCTTGTTGGCTTCCAGAATCCGGTCCACATAGTCAATGGTCATCCGGTACTGGATTTCATAATCCATGTGAAAGACGCCTATTTTCCGGTTCAGGTTATTCTTGCGGATGTAGTCAATGCACAGTTCCAGCAAGATGCCGCTGTCCTTTCCTCCCGAAAAGGAGACGTAGATGTTGTCAAACTCATTGAAGATCATCCGTAATCTTTCCTGAGTCAGCTCATATACATTCTTCTTGGTGTTCTGTTTGTTCATTCAATCTCATTTTTAGGTAAGCTTTCCATTCCTTTACGGGTTTGAAAGCATATGCCGTGAAATAGTCTTTATGGGGTGTCTGTACGATAGCGGTCACTTCCTGCTGGTCGGCGGCAAAGGTCTTGACTGCTTCCAGCAGGGCCTGGAATGTTTCCTGCTCTTTGCCGGTCGGAGCAACGTAGTAATTATTGATGATCCATTGTCCGCCCCGGTGTTCCACAGGGAAAAATCCCGAAATCTTCCGGGGGGAAGAAAAGGCCAGAAACCAGATATAGTTGGGACTTGTCTTGAAGGGATATCCCTGATTGTAATGGATAACTTTCGGATCCATTATCAGCGGAGCGACGTGTTTGTAAAGTCGGGGCTCCGTTCCTTTTAGCTGTATGACTTCTATCATAATGCACCTGTTTTCTGCAAATGTAGTAAAATTTTAAATATTTTGCAGCAATTCGTCGAAAGATGTACAGGTGTGCGTTCCCTGGGATGTGGAGAGAAGAATGTTTTCGGGGGAAGTGATGCGGACAGTCGGATAGTCGTCTGACAACTCGGAAAGGCAGAAACAGTTGTTTCGGTTCAGTGCATTCTGGGCCCAGTGACGCAACATTTCGTCATCCGCCTGCAGGCAGACGGACTTTTGTCCGCTCACGATGGGAGAATAACCTCCGTGCATGAGGTCGAAGCGGATATTTTTGTTTTGAGGGAACAGAGAGTCCATCCGGTTATGGAGAATCAGATCTTCCGTGACTCCGCATTCCAGACCGCCTTCACGAGTCAGCAGCCACAGGCGGTCGGCCAGTATCAGTGCCTGTTCGATGTCGTGTGTGGACAGGAGAATCGCCTTTTGTTCTTCTACGGCCAGGCGATGGAGCAGGTTCATGGTTTCTATCCGGCTGGTGACGTCGAGGAATGCTGTCGGTTCGTCCAGCAGGATCAGCGGACATTCCTGAACCAGGGCCTTGGCAATCATGGCCTTCTGACGCTCTCCGTCCGACAGTTCAGAGGTGTAGGTCTGTGCCTTGTGGGTAATTCCTACGGCTTGCAGTGCATGCCGGATTACTTCGTGATCGCAGGCGTGCAGTCGTCCGAAAAAGCCCGTGTGAGGCTGTCTTCCGAGGGCTACCAGCTCATAGACGGTCAGCCCGCCGGCTTGAGTCTTGTCGGTCAGTACCACTCCGATGGTGCGCGAACGTTCCCGTTCGGAATAGGATGCGATGGGACGTCCCAGCAGTTTGAGGGAACCTTCCAGGGGCATTTGTGTGGCGGCCAGTGTGCGCAGCAAGGTTGATTTGCCCGCTCCGTTAGCTCCGAGCAGGCAGGTCAGTTCGCCCCGGTGGAGTGAAAAGTTCAGATGCCGGTGTACGGTTTTCACCTGTTTCCCGCTTCGGTATCCGATGCTGAGGTCGCATCCTTCAATGATGGGTGTGGAGTAGTTCATGAGAAGAGTTTTCGTTGGTTGATGATAACATAAATAATGACCGGTGCCCCGAGAATCGGAGTCACGGCATTCAGGGGAATGATACCGGCTTCTCCCGGCAGGACGCAGATCAGATTGCAGAGCAGGGCCATGGCGCTTCCTGTGAGCAGAGTGACAGGCAGCAGCGAATTGTGGTTGGAAGTACCCAGCATCAGCCGGGCGATATGAGGAACTGCCAGTCCGATAAAGGCAACCGGTCCGCAGAAAGAAGTCGTGACTGCAGTCAGAAGTCCGGTGGCAATCAGCAGCAGGTTACGGATGCGCCGGATGTTTACACCCAGATTCTCTGCATACCGCGGTCCCAGCAGCAGGGCGTTGAGAGGTTTGATAAGCAGAACGGCCGTAAACAGTCCCAGCAAAGTAACGGCTGAAAATACCGGAAGCTGTTGCAGTGATACCCCGCCGAAGTTTCCCAGTCCCCAGATCATGTAGGAATGTACTCCTTCAGCCGTAGCGAAAAAATTAAGCAATGAGATAGCGGATGAGGTGATATAGCCGATCATGATACCGGCGATGAGCAGCATGACACTGTTCCGGATCAGCGTTGAAAGAAACAGGATCAGTCCCATGACCACGGAGGCACCTGCAAAGGCTCCCACGATGACGGAAAGGAATCCGGACAGGGTAAAGGCTCCGGTTACAATCGTTCCTCCACCGGCCAGCATGACCAGTGCTACTCCCAGGCTGGCCCCGGAACTGATGCCCAGTATTGACGGATCGGCCAGCGGGTTACTGAAGACAGTTTGCAGCATCAGTCCGGACACAGACAAAGCCGCCCCGCAGAGCAGGGCTGTAATACACTGGGGAAAACGTGATTCCCATACAATGAAGCTCCAGCTGGCTTTCTCCACTTCATTTCCCGTCAATATGTCGCATACAGCAGAAGCCGGAATGCTTACTGCACCCAGGAATAAGTTGCCGGCCATCAGCAGAAGGATGATAACGGCCAGTATTCCTCCATAAATAAATCCTTTTTGTTTCACTCCGCTAAATTACTGAAATATTTTAAATCATAGTCAGGGAGCAGCTCCGGATGGAAAATTTTTATCAGATCTTTCAGAAGCAGCTCCGGATGGAACGGGGATTCTTCATAAAAAGGAACATGGTTGGTGTTGCAGCCGTATACTTTTCTGTCCTGAAATGCCTTGAAGCGTGCGTAGGGAGCATAGTCTCTTTCCAGCTCGCTGTAGGTCTTGTCCTGAGGCTGATTGTATTTGATCAGCCAGATGTCGGCATTTCCTCCCTGGTCGAATACCGTTTCGAAAGCCAGAGGTACAGATCCGCTGTTGGACAGGTAAGCAAAGACATAGTCGGCTCCGGCGTCCTGATAGAGGCGGCCCATAGTGCTGTTTCCTCCCGGAATGTACCATGCAGAGCTGTTTTTCATTTCGCTGATCACCGTCGGCCGTTTGAGGTTCTGCGATTTTACCTGTTGCGTGAGGGTCAGATATTCCTTCTCGATGCCGGCAAACAGAGAGTCAGCCTGTGCTTCCTTTCCAAGTAATAATCCGTAGAGGCGCATCCATTCCGCGCGTCCCAGGGCAGAGGTTTCCATGTAGTCGGCACATTCGATAATGGGAATATTCAGTTTGCCGACTCTTCCGTAACCGCCGCTGTTCTCGAAAGGAGAAAGCAGGATGGCATCCGGCCGGAGGTCGATGATGCGCTCGATATCGGGATTCATGCTGTTGCCGACGTTGACAATGCTTCCGTTCCGGCAGCCTTCCTGGATTTGGGGAAGTTTGATGTATTCCAGACCGCATACTCCGCCAATGCCTTTCAGCTCGTCGAGTTCAGACCACAGGCTGCAGTGTACAGACGAATAGATGACCGACTTCTGCAGGGGAGTACGTACGATGGTTCCTTCGGGCAAGTGTTCCGGAAGCGGTTTTTCACGGTCAGCAAGCAGGTAAGTATGCAGCACTTTCAGGGTGTCCCAGGGGTTACGGATTGTGACAACCGTATAGTCAGCATGTTTCACGATCTGCAGCAGGGACGAATATTTCATCCGGACGGTGTCACCTTCGGCTTGTAAGGAAGAAGTCTTGCTTCCTCCGCCGCAGGCAGAGAGAAGCAAGACCCATGTTACTATGTAGGCAGATAGTAAGATCTTTTTCATTGAAGAAAGATTATTCAGTTACGAAGCGTACGTTGGTTGTATAGATTCCTGTTTCAACTTTTTTCTTGAATGTACCGTCGCTTCCATAGATGTACAGCTCACACAGAGCGCCGTATGGCTGGTTGATGATGTAAACGTCTTCGGTTACAGGGTCAACAGCAATACCGTTCGGTGAAGGAATGTCGCTGATGTCAACAAATGTTTTCTCTTCTTTGGTTTCCAGATCGTAAACGAAGCAGCCGCGTGTTTCCGGCAGATAATATTCTGCATACAGGATATACATCTTGTTGCCCTTGTTGGCAATGTAAGTAGCCTTACAGAGATCTTCCACCTGATCGGTTGCCGGATCAATGCGCTGAAGAGTCTGATAGATGTAGTCGCTTTCAGCCAGACCCGGTTTGCCGGCGTAGTTACCGAAGGATACTACATAGATTGCTCCGTCGTCACCTCTCAGACACTGGTAAGACGGGTTCAGTTTTACTTCAATATCCTTGATCTTGGTCATCGTAGCAGTGTTGACTACAGCTACCTGATTTCCTTTTCCATATCCGGAAAGGTTGATGTAGAGTTTTCCGTCGGTATAAGCCAGAGCTTCCGGATAAGCGCCTACTTCCACCTTGGCAGTTACGGTCTGTGTCAGTGTATCCAGTTTGGAAACCGTTCCGTCGTATGCAGTGAAGAATACGCATCCTTCAGCACCAACGGCGCGGCGCGGTTCGATGGGCTTTCCTTCTTCATTGGTCATCGGAAGGCTTTTCAGGAGTTTTCCGTTGCGGTCGAGAATGTCGATTTTTGAAGAAGTACTTCCGATGGCATACAGTTTGGAACCATATACACAAAGGTCTTCAATGTCACCGATTCCTTTTCCGTTCTGAGCCTCATAGATGTCACCGCTGATTGTTCCGGCCTGTGTATCGTACCATTGAAGTGAACCATTGTTGGCTCCCCAGTTACCGGTATTGATGACGTAAGCGCCCAGGGTTTGGGTAGGTATCGGGTCGGTGTCGGGACCATCGGGATCATCGTTGTTGTCACAAGCTGTCAGACCAAGGCCCAACGGCAATGCCATGCATAAGAAATAAATCCAGTTCTTTTTCATAAGTCTTGTTGTTTTTATAAATAGTAATTGATGGTAATTCGGTAGTTTCTTCCGGGCATGGGATAGAAACGGATGATTTCGTAGTTCTTGTTGCCCAGGTTCAGCGCGTCGGCCTGTATACGAAGGTGATGACGGTTCCAGCGGAAGCTGCGCGAAAGTGAGATTCCGTGGTCCGTATATGCATCAATGCGGTACTTCGGCAGGTTCTGTGCCAGTGTGTACCGTTCGGACGAAGCGGTGAGATTGTACGTCATGTTAAGCCAGGGCGTTTCCAGAGTAAGACTTCCGCTTCCCGAATGCCGGGGAGTATAGACTATCTGGTTTCTCCAGGTTTTTGAGTTGCGGTCGGTCACGTCTTCGGCCTGCATGAAGTTATAGTTGCCCGTGAGGTAGAGCTTCATCTGCTGGTTGAGACGGCATTCTGCGGACAGGTTGACGTCCACTCCGATGGTTTCCACCTTTCCTACGTTCGACATTTTCCAGACAAACATGGTCGGAACGGCTACGATTTTATCTTTCACCTTATTATAATAGGTATCGGCCGAAAGACTGATAAAGTCGAGAAAGCCCAGATTTGAACGGCTCCAGGTAACTCCCAGGTTTCCCTGGCGTGTGGTTTCCGGGCGCAGACTGGTGTTGCCGATTTCCAGATAATAGAGGTCATTGAAAGTCGGAGTGCGGAAAATGTCCTTATACGATGCGCGGATACGCAGACCGGCTTCCAGGAAAGGTTTCCAGGACACACTGAAGGCTGGTGAAAGTCGTTTCCGGTCGTCTGCAGCGATACCGATGCGTACTTTTTCCGTAATATAAGTGTTGAGCAGCGAGGCCGTGACCGAAAAGCGGTTGTGCTCGTAACGTGCGGCAAAGGCTGTCAGATAGGTGAAGCGTTCCGGAAACTGGCACTTGTCGAGGGTTGTATGCAGGTAATTGTAGGCAAAATCCTGTGCCAGTGAGAAGGAAAGCCCTTTCAGAGGTTCGGTCCAGAGCGTAGCCGACAAGTAGCTTTCTGTCTGCCGGTAACGGTCGTCGGTGATGCCCGATGCCTCGTCGTTGTAGTCACGGTTCCAGCTGTAGTTGAACTTGCCCAGTGCCTGCAGCTTGAACTTTTCGCTGAAACGGTTCTCATAACGGAACTGTCCGAAATAGTTCTTGTCGGAAAGCCGTTCGGCCGCATAGGGGTTGTCGTAGATGACTCCACCGGGCAAACCGCGTTCCGAGTCAAAGAGATAAGCCTTTACTTGCAGGTCCTGTTTCGGAGTGAAAGAGGTGTATAGGGTTGCTTCGGCCCGATATGTCTGGATATCACTGTTGTTGCGTTTGCTGTCGATCAACTGATTACCGTTCCATAATTTGAAAGGATAATTTCCGTCTGCCCGCAGGTAGTCACCATAGAGGGAAAACGAAGTGCGCTGCGAGAGTTGCTGGCTGTAAAGCACCGAAGGATTGGCCAGCCCGAATGAACCGGCTTTCAGTGTGGTATTGATATGCCAGTTCTGTTCCGAGAAGTCCGGCCGGTCGGTCTGGATGTGGAGCACTCCTGCCGAAGCGAAGGCACGGGCCGACTGATAGATGTCGTCACTCTGGCCGATGGTCAGGGTCAGCTGGGAGATGTTGGTCAGTGAAAAGCGGGAAATGTCGATTTGTCCCGACTGGCAGTCGCTGACGCTGACACCGTCGTAGATTACTCCTGTATGCTGGGCACCCAGACTGCGTACGGAAATGGTTTTCAGACCGCCGATGCCTCCATAGTCCTTTACGCTGACTCCGGAGAAATGGCGGACGGCATCTGCCACTTCGCTGATGCCCATGCGTTCCATTTCTGCCTTGTTCATCACCTGTAAGGGAGAGGCGGCTTTTACGGAAGGGGGCGTACGCCGGGCTTTGACTGTCACTTCCGGAATGTCATAAACACGTCGGGAAATGCTGTCGTTGACCGGATCTTGTGCGTGGACGACGGCAGTCAGCACACCGGAGGCTGCAACAATGGAGCACAGAACAAGTCTGCGTACCAGATACTTCATGGGCATAAAATTTACAGTTTTTATTGATGTGCATGTATTTGTCACCCTTTCCTCGAGGGTACAAACATGGCTTTTGTCTTGCAGGTCTTCTGACTTACTCCGGTTGACCCGGCCTTCCCACCCTCCGGTTACTTCGGGGGCAGTGGCTAAAGGATAGATGGGCAACCCTTTTTATGGAGCTTACAGCAGCGGGACTGTCCGGGACTTTCACCCGATTCCCTTTTCATCTGAAACCTCAGGAAAGGAGGTTTACAGAACAAGACTTCGCAAAGGTAGGAAACTTTTTTGAATGTGCAATAATTCGCTGCGGGTTTATGTATGCTTCTTCCACGGCTCTTTCATTTAAAACAACCTCTATAATCCTTGTTATT
>UMAT01019397.1_pt1 | contig 70968 bp, 56 predicted proteins | sample 1963781 | NCBI WGS metagenome assembly UMAT01 (sample SAMEA4835923, study PRJEB28245) | human gut metagenome | biome: gut microbiome; material: fecal sample | place: Denmark | collected 2008
AGGCTGTCCGGGCTGTGCCCATGGATCGGCTGCTGGTGGAAACAGACTGCCCCTACATGGCGCCGGTGCCTTACCGGGGCAAGCGCTGCGACAGCTCCATGATCCCCATGACCGCCGGACGTATGGCGGAGGAAAAGGGCTGCACCCTGGAGGAGATGCTCCGGCAGACCGGGGAAAACGCAAAGCGGCTCTTTTCTGTGGAATAGGACAATGGCGCAAAATCGGGTTGCTTTTTTTGCTGGATTGTGCTATAATAGAATGCATATTCCCGGGGAACGGGAGAAGTGAAAGGAGTGGGTTTCCGTTGACCGGAAATCCGGATAATACTATGATTGCAATTGGCTGTGACCACGCCGGTTATCCTCTGAAGCAGGAGCTGCTGGCGCATTTATACGCAAAGGGCATCGCTTATGAGGATCTGGGGTGTGACGGAACCCCCTGTGATTATCCCCAGATTGCACAGGCAGTCTGTGAGAAAATCATCAGCGGCAGCTGTGAATGCGGCATTCTGATCTGCGGCACGGGCATCGGCATGTCCATTGCCGCCAACAAAATCCCCGGCATCCGGGCTTCCGTATGCGCCGATGAGTTCAGTACCCGCTACACCCGTCTGCACAACGATGCCAATGTGCTGTGTCTTGGAGCAAGAGTCATCGGCAGTGGGCTTGCACTGGAGCTGGCAGATATTTTTCTGGAAACCGGATTTGAGGGCGGCAGGCATCAGAGACGTCTGGATATGATCACACAGCTGGAAGCAGCACACACGAAGGGAGAATGAACCATGGCAGTACAGAGAATTGACCACCCGCTGGTACAGCATAAGATCACGCTGATGCGGGACAAAATGACCGGCCCCAAGGAGTTCCGGGAGCTGGTTGCAGAGACCGCAATGCTGATGTGTTACGAGGCCACACGGGATCTGCCCACAAAGGAGATTGAGATCGCAACCCCTATGGGCGTTGCAAAGTCCAAGATTATTTCCGGCAGAAAACTGGCGTTTGTGCCCATCCTCCGTGCAGGACTGGGCATGATGGACGGTCTGATGACCCTGGTGCCTGCCGCAAAGGTGGGGCATATCGGTCTGTTCCGGGATACCAAGAGCCACGAGCCGGTGGAGTATTATGTAAAGCTGCCGGAGGATATTGCAGAGCGTGATGCGATCGTGGTGGATCCCATGCTGGCAACGGGACATTCCGCTGTCCAGGCGATCCGCATCCTCAAGCAGGCAGGCGTTGCAAACGTCAAGTTTATGTGCATCATCGCCTCTCCGGAGGGCATTGCCGCTATGCAGGCAGCATATCCGGAGGTTGACATTTACTGCGGCGCAGAGGATCAGGGACTGAACGCAGACGCTTATATCGTTCCCGGTATGGGAGACGCCGGTGACCGGATCTTCGGCACCAAGTAATTGTATCAGAAATCAAAGAAGCCCGGCTGTATTCGCAGCCGGGCTTTTGCCGTATCGGATGTGTATATCTATTACGAATCGTAGGTGCGTACCCGCAGGGGAACGCCCAACCGATCAGCCAGTTCCTGGGACAGCCGGATCTGCTCCTTGGGGATTACGTCCACCACGGTGAACATCACATGGGGCACATACTGCTTGCAGTCCACCGCAAAGCGCTGCAGTGCCTGGAATGCTTCCGGGAACTTTGGGCGGGTTACCTGATTGTACTCCTGCTCGTCTCCGGCATTCAGACTGATGGATACGGTGTCGATCAAGCCCTGGAACCGATGGGCAGTGGGCGCTCCGTGGATCAGATCCGATAAGCCGTTGGTATTGATCCGCAGGGGCGGACAGCCGGGCTGCTGCTTGAGGTAGGCTGCGGTCTGGCACAGCACATCCAGCGCCTCCGTAGGCTCTCCGTAGCCGCAGAACACGATCTCGTGATACTTGCCGAGATCCTTAGGACATGCCGCCTGCACCTCCTCAAAGGTGGGGGTATGCTCCAGCCACAGGCTGTCGGAGCCGTATGCCCCGTCCCCGTTCTGCCGGATGCAGAAGGTGCAGCTACAGGGACATTGGTTGGTGAGATTCACATACAGGTTTTGTCCCACCGGATAGAAAATTGTCATTGCCATTTCAAACACTCCTTTGTGTTAAAACTGCTGGACGATCCAGGGAATCAGGTAGGTGATGACGCACATAATAGCTGCCGCCAGCAATACTCCCAGGAAAATAGCCAGGCTTGCCTTTTTCCGGTCCACATGCAGCAGGGATACGATCAGTGCGCCAGTCCATGCGCCGGTGCCGGGCAGGGGAATGCCTACAAACAGCAGCGTGCCCATAAATTCCACCTTGCGGATCTGTTCCGCCTTGGGGCCGGTGGCTTTTTTCTCCAGCCAGTCCGCAATGCCATGGAGATGCTTGGTGGTTTTCATCCACTTGAGGATCTTTTCAATAAATAGCAGGATAAAGGGGATGGGCAGGATGTTGCCGATGATACAGATGCACAAAGCCGGTACGATGGGCACTCCAAGAATGGACGCCGCCAGCAGTCCACCCCGCAGCTCCAGAATGGGCAGCAGGGAAATTACAAAAATAATCAGTTCACGGGGCAAGCCGTTCATATGGGTGGTCAGCCATTCCACCAGGGTTTCACTGAGGGACATCATTTCAAGCAGCATATTTCACGTTCCTTTCGTCTGTTGCATAATACCTTTTTAGTATCGCACACTCCAGCAGGATTGTCAAGAAAAATTTGTGTAAAGCCCAGGGCGATACCGTACAAAGCTGACCTGGTGCTTTTTACAGCCTCTGCTAACGGGTGTTTCGTCATATCACACAGAAACTCCCTGCAATGTTCCGGTATTCCTGCATCGTTTCTATGCAATCTGACGAAAAATCTGTTGACACATCTGTCGCATAATTTTTGTGCCGTGTTGCCCTTGTTATTTTACTGGCAGTATGCTATGATATAAAGGGAATACATGCGGATGAATTTTTGGTGTGCCGATGCCGGAAATCGGCAGGCAGTGTGACTGCCTCAATGGAGGGAGCATGCACAAATATCTGAGCGATTATATGAAGCAAATGAACCGGCTGCTGGAAGAAAACCGCAGCTTCACAGAAACGGATCTGCAGCGGCACCTGGACAAGATCGGGTTTATGCAGCATGAACGGCTGATCCACTTTCTGGTGACCATGCTGTTTGCCATTGTTCTGTTCCTGGTTCTGGGCGCTTTTCTGATGACGGAGGCAATGTTCCTGCTGCCCTTGCTGGGATTGATCCTGGTACTGTTGGTACCTTATATTTTCCACTATTACTTTCTGGAAAATACGGTACAGAAGATGTATGTGATCTATGACCGGATGACGGAGCGGATGGACACATCCGCCCATCAGTCATGAAGCGCTGGTCCCAGTACCGTGCGGTTCTGCTGCCCACGGTGCTGCTGACGCTGCTGATGCTGGGCTTTGCCTGGTATGCCACCGGGGTGGTGGATCGGGATCGGGCGATGGAGCAGGCGGAAAACCGGTTGGTACAGATGAGCCAGAAAATCGATGCGCTCCAGTCGGAGCAGTCTTTGATCCTGGACGAGGCGCAAGCAGACTATCAGACCCGGGCACGGATCATTTCCATGATGATCAACACCACACCGACGTTGCTGGAGACGGAAACGGATCTGGAGGAGCTGCGGTTGGTTGCCGGGGCGGAGGTCATCAGCGTATCCGATCGGCAGGGCGTGATCCGGTTTAGTACGGATCAGTCCCGGACAGGGGATCGGGTGGAGGACGCCTTTCTGCCGGCAATCACAAATAAGGTGTTTTCCGAGTGGTATTTTCCCGATGAGAGCACCCGGGATATTTTGCTGGTGGGCACAGCACGGCTGGATCAGGACGGCGTGATCCAGATCACTTTTAAGCCGGATGACATCAGTCAGCTGATGCAGTCAGCGGATCTGTCAGAACTGGTAAACGGAACCCAGTTCATGGAAAATGGAACCCTTTCCGTGCTGGATGAAAGCTGTCGCTACATGAGCCACACGGATTCCGCCCTGGTGGGTGCACAGTCCCCCTATGTGCCGGCGGATTTTTCCGGCAATGCGGGACACTTCAGTGCAAGCCCATACCAGTCCTCCGCTCTGGTATGCTACCGGAAGTACCGCAGTTACACATTGGTATGTACCCTGCCGTACCGGGAGGTTTATGCCCGCCGGAACAGTGCGGTTCTGTGGATGCTTGCATTGGGTGCACTGCTGGATCTCACTGCCGGATTCTGCGTTACCAGCCGGCTGCACCGGGATCAGCAATAAACCAAGGCAATGTCATACAGTTTTGTGCGACATTGCCTTTCTTGTTTACATTTTAATCGAAAGCGCTTGCGTTTCCCATGGGTCTGTGTTATAATTTGAGTACAATCTAATCAAAACGGCAGTGTAATACCGTTTTTTATAAAACTGCCTGTGCAAAAACAAGGAGGGAATGCGTATGACACAGAGATTCCGAAAAGCACTGTCCATTGCCGCATCAGCAGCCATGCTTTGCTCTATGCTGCTGTATCTGCCGCAGGATCACCGTCTGGGCAGCTGGCTGGCATCAGCGGAGGAAGTCTCTGCCGAACCGGAGGGAGAGGGCACAGCGGAGAGTCCCTATCAGATCAGCAATGCGGATCAGCTGTACTGGTTTGCGGAGCATGCGGACACATCCGCCCACGCAAAACTGACCGATGACATTGTGGTCAATGAAAATCTGGTGAACAGCAGTGGAGATCTCAACAGCGGGTCCTACCGAAGCTGGACGCCTATCGGAAATTTAGAAGCAACACTTGGTTACACTTGTGCATTCAGTGGCACCTTTGACGGAGACGGTCATACCATTAGCGGCTTGTATGATGATACAGGCAGGACGTACGCCGGATTTGTCGGGGAACTGTCTGGGAGCGGCACAATCAAGAACCTTGGCATTGTGGATTCCTGGATAAGGGGCTACCATGTTGGCGGTGTGTGCGGTGAAAGTGCGGGAACGATCACATATTGTTATTTCAGCGGAACAATTAATGTGGAACTTGCAAACGCTGGCGGTTTGTGCGGAGAAAATTCCGGTACTATTACCAACAGCTATAACATGGGCAAGGTGTCTGGAATATCGTCTGGCAACGGTATCGGCGGTGTGTGCGGTGCGAATTCCGGTACCATTACCAACAGCTATAATATTGGTACTGTAAGCGCAACGGATCATGCAGCTGCTGGCGGTGTGTCCGGTATAAATTCCGGCATCATTACCTACAGCTACAATACCGGTTCCGTTTTTGCCAGCCGTTACGTTGCAGGAGGTGTATGCGGTCAAAATGATGGGACAATCCGGAATGTGTTCAACTCTGGCAAACTAAATAGTAGTTCTTCAGGTTATTATGTGCGTATAGGTGGTTTGTGTGGAATCACTACTTCTGGTTCCACATTGGAGTATGGGTATAATATTGGTATGCTGAACGGGGACGAATATGATCCTTTAGGAGGCGTGTGCGCACTCCCGGAAGGCTCTGTAAGTCACTGCTGGTACAACAGCGATGTTTTTGGCGGAAATGCCTTCGTTGCGGGAGAGGAAGACCGGGAAACCGTTGGAGGCAAGAACACTGCCGCATTCGCCAGCGGTGAGGTGGCATACCTGTTGGGGAAAGCCTGGGGACAGGATCTGGAAAACGGCCAGGAAAACCCCGCACTCGGGGGCGTGAAGGTTTATGAAAATAAGATCTACTCCAGATGCGACGCAGGGGACATGCCTACCCTGGTCTATAGCAATACGAAGGAAGCGGACATGATTCCGGCACACACTTACGCATACGGTCGGTGCAAGGTGTGCGGTGCGTACAAAAACCAGGTGGGTGTCCATCTGGCTGGTCATTCCCTGACCCTGGACGGAGACATCGGGGTGCATTTCTATATGGAGCTGGACAGCAGGCTTCTTGCGAATGAACATGCGTACATGCGCTTCACCCTGCCCAACGGGCAGACGCAGCAGATCCCCGTTTCGGATGCGAAAACCGATCAGGTGGATGAGGGTACTTATTATGTATTCACCTGCCGGGTGGCGGCAAAGGAGATGACCTTCGAGATCACTGACCAGATATGTACCGATACTTTGCAGGGGCCGGTGTACAGCTTTACCGTGCAGGATTACGCCAAGTATATCTGCAACAATTCGGCGGAATATTCCGCTGAAGCGGCAGCATTGGCGGAGGCCATGCTGCAATATGGTGCTTACGCAAAGGCATACTTTGAGGGTACGGCACTGGCACCCACCGCAGCCATGGAGGCTGTCACAGCGGATACCCTGTCGGAGTTGATGCCCGGTTCTTCCGGTACTCTGCCGGAAGGGATCACCTATTACGGCACTACACTGCTGCTGGAATCCAACACGGTGCTGCGGCACTATTTCCGGGTGGAGCCGGGGTTTGACGTGAGCCAGTATGCATTTACCGGCAGTAAGGGGAACTATTATTATATAGATACCGCCGGGATCTCGGTGAACAGGTTCCGGATTCCGGTCAGCGTGTCAGTGACTGAGCAAACAGGATTCCAGCAGTCGTCCGGATCGAAATGGTCTCTCAGCTATAGCCCCCTGTATTACCTGCGTTCTGTGCTGGGGGCTGAAAACACAGACCCGGAATTGAAGCATCTGGTGCAGGCTATGTATCTGTTCCACCGGGCAGCGCTGGATTATGAGATGTCCCTGGGCGAGATCACGCCGGAGCCCCCGGTTGCGGAAGCCGAGCTTTCATAATTTAAGACAACACCGCACAATCTCTGTGCAGTGTTGCTTTATGTATGTTTTGCACTACACAGTACAAAATTGCATTTTTCAGGGCGCTGTGGTATAATGCAAAAGTGAGAGTGAGCGTTCGGCTTGCTTGTGTCATATAGATGCAGGAGGAATCATATGAATGATCCTATTCCAACACACTTAAAAACGATTTTTCGAGTGAACGAACATGAAACAAACGCAACCAATTTGAGTGGAAGTATTGTCTGTGATTGCGGCTGCGAATATTTTACAATCTTGCACAATGAAAACCGCCAATATGATCCATCAATGAGTTATAGTGAACAAGATGGTCTAAAGGTTGTAGCTATATGTAATAACTGCCGTAAGAAACACCTGATATTTGATGAAGCAACACAAGGATACAATGGACTGGTATGCGGTGACTTGAAAACAGCACTGGACAGTGACCTTACAGATTATATTTGCCATAAGTGCGGTTCAACTATTTTTTCAATTTCTCTTAATATTGAAATAGAAGATAAGGAACAATTCATTGAAGAATGTGTGAATGAATATCCTGATAAGTTTTCTCCAGATGATTATGTTGACGCTTTTGACTGGATAGCCATAAATGTTTGTTGTAAAAAATGTTCCAAGGAGGTTGAATGGATTAGTTTGGAGCTTTCCTAAGACAACACCGCACAATCTCTGTGCAGTGTTGCTTTGCTTCTTGACAGCCCGTTAGAATTATGGTATAATGCAACAAATCCAGCAGGATAGAGTGGAGGGATTTTATGAAACTTCGCAGAAAGACTGCGGTTGTTATGGCTGCGGGAGCCGTTATGATGGCAAATGCTGCACCAGTTTTGACGGCGGCAGAGGTGAAAGAAATGCAAACGGGAGCACTTTCAGAGGAAACGGTTCAATTTTATTCATACTGGAAGGAAAAATATCTGGCGCAGGATCCCTATGTGACGGGAGATCCCCAGTATTATGTATTCTACGGGGAGAAAACCTACGCAGAAGCCGGCGCAGAGGTGGCGGTGACCGTTTCCGAAGCCCACGGCTATGGCATGCTCATTGCTGCGTCCATGGCGGAGCATGACGGCCAGGCGAAGGATATTTTCGACGGCATGTACCGTTATTACAAGGCGCATCCCAGCGGCATCGGCCCGAATCTGATGGCGTGGCAGCAGACGGACAACGGATCCGCCATTCAAAACAGCGCCGGTGCGGATTCCGCAACGGACGGGGATCTGGATATTGCCTATGCGCTGCTGATGGCGGATACGGTGTGGGGCAGTGACGGCGCCATCAACTACAAGCAGGCGGCGCTGGCTGTGATGAACGACATTATGACCTATGAGGTAAATCAGACCGACTGGGTGTTACAGCTGGGAGACTGGGCGCACAACACCAGGGAAGGGGATACCTACTACGCAGCCACCCGTTCCTCGGATTTTATCGTTCAGTACATGCCGGTGTTTGCGGAGGCTTCCGGGGATACGCGCTGGACAACCCTGTATGAGAGCACCTACCGGATCATCAACCAGATGGTGGACACCTACGGTACGGGCATTTTGCCGGATTTCATTGTCAAGGACAGCAACGGAAAATTTGTGCCGGCTTCAGCAAATTTGCTGGAAAGCGAGCATGACGGCAATTTTTATTACAATGCATGCCGGACGCCCTGGCGGATCAGCATGGATTATCTGGTGAATGGAAATGCGGATGCGCTGAAGTTCGCCAATGCCCTCAATGGATTTATTACCCGGAAAACCGGCGGCGATCCGGCGCAGATCATGGCAGGCTATACTCCGGCAGGGGAGGCGGTTTCCGACTGGAATGACCTTTGCTTTGATGCTCCCTTCCTGGTGGCAGCAGCCTGCGGCGGGTATGATACTTGGCATGACAGCCTCCGCAGTATGATCCTGGATTACGGGGAGGATGTGTACTTTGGCGACACCATCACCATGCTTTGTCTGATCGTAGACGACAACGCCTGGATCGTACCCGCTGGTGCTGACCAACCCGTTCGGGGGGATGTGAACCAGGATGGTGCATGCACAGTAGCAGATGTAATCGCATTGCAGAAATGGCTGCTGCACACGCCGGATGCTTCCCTCGCTGACTGGAAGGCAGGGGATCTGTGCCCGGATGGCAAGCTGAATGCAATGGATCTTTGCCTGTTAAAACGGGAACTTTTGAATCCTGCTTGATCATATGACAGAAACCAGCTCCATCGGATCCTCCGGTGGAGCTGGTTTTATGAAAGAAAGTATGAGAGATTGTCAGGTTATCGCTCCGGACAGGTTTTCTGGGGCATCAGCTTGGAGCTCCAGAGCTTCCGGATGCCGCACTTCCAGTACAGGATCATGCCGACCACAGCGCCCACCACAGCCTGTAAAATCTGATAGGGCAGCTTCAGCAGAGCGTATTCCGGTGTGCTGTAAATAAAGGCACGACCCAGGGAGTAGCCCACCACCATGATCACTGCGCCGATGGTGACACCGATGCCAGATGCCAGTACCGGGTGCTTTTTCAGTATGTAGTGGGAGCATACGGAGATGACAATGGCCTGAAGCCCATGGGTTGCCAGCGAAACAAACATGGGAGTTGGGTAGAAGAACAGATCCCCCAGAAAGGCGCCTACGCCTCCCACCATGAATGCTGCCAGCGGATCCAGAAGCATGGCGGCGGCGCAGATGATGATGTCATTCATATACAGATGGCCTCCGGGAACGGGTACGCCAAAGGAACTCATCACCACGTTCAGCGCCATGAACAGGGCAGTTACACATAGCCATAAGGCGGTTCTCTTTTTTGTGGATGTTGCTTGCATTTGAAATTCCTCCTTGCAAATTTGATGTTACTAGTGTATAATGATTTTTGATAATATACAATGGTCAGAAACGGAGAAAATAATATAGTCAGATGAAATATGTGATTCAAAAAGAAAACCGACCGGTGTACTTGCAGCTGTATAAGCTGATCCGGAACGATATCATAAACCAGGTGTACCCATACAACAGCCGATTGCCCTCCAAGCGGATGCTGGCGGAGGAACTTGGTATCAGCACCATTACCATTGAGCATGCATACGGACTGTTGTGCGATGAGGGGTATGCGGAGGCACGGGAACGGAGCGGCTATTTCGTGATCTTTCAGCCTTCGGATGGCTTTGCTGCATCCACGGCGGAGCCTGTATCGCTTGCCCATGAAAAACTGGATACATCTTCTTATCCGACCTTTTCTATATCCATATTGAGCAAAACCATGCGGAAGGTGTTAACAGATTACGGAGAAACGATTCTGGAGAAGTCACCCAACGCCGGAGGCATACAGCTGCGCAGTGCCATCCGGCAGTATCTGGCACGGAATCGGGGCATTCAGGTGGAAATCGGGCAAATTGTCATTGGTTCCGGTGCAGAATACCTGTACCGGCTGATTGTGGAGCTGCTGGGCAGAAGCCGGGTATACGGTATCGAATCCCCCTCTTATGACAAGATCGAGCAGATCTACCGGGCGGCGGATGTGGACTATGAGCTGCTGCCCCTATCTGCGGATGGCATTGACAGCGGCGCTCTGGCTGCCACCCGGGCGGATGTGCTGCATACCACGCCTTATCGGAGCTTTCCCACCGGCGTGACTGCCACCGCCTCTAAGCGGTATGAGTACATACGCTGGTCCGGACGTGGGGAAAGATTCATTGTGGAGTCGGATTATGGATCAGAGTTTTCTGTATCTTCCCAACCCATGGAAACCTTATTTGTGTTGTCCGATTTTGACAACGTGATTTATCTGAACACCTTTTCCCGAACCATCTCTCCCTCCATGCGAATCGGATATATGGTGCTCCCAAAACAGCTTGTTAATCAGTTCCAGGATAGACTGGGCTTTTATTCCTGTACGGTGCCCACATTTGACCAGCTAGTTCTGACGGAGCTGATCAACAACGGGGACTTTGAACGGCATATCAACCGGGTGAGACGGGCAAAGCGCAGGGAGCTGGAGCATGAAACATGATCCCTGGTAATGCCTCATAGGCTTTGCGCCGGATCACCTGCATCCCGCTCTTAGATGCCATCACAGCGCCGTTCCCTTTTCGGAACAAAAAAGCGGCTCGTGTCCGTATGCTCCAGTTCCAGCAGCCGGATTTTCTTATGGATGCCCCCGGCGTATCCGGTCAGACTGCCGTTGGTTCCTACTACCCGGTGGCAGGGGATGAGAATGGAGATCTCATTGTGTCCCACAGCGCCGCCCACTGCCTGGGCGGACATGCGGGCTATTCCCTGTTGCCTTGCAAGCTGCTGAGCGATTTCGCCATAGGTCACGGTTTGCCCATAGGGAATTTGCAAAAGAATGCTCCAAACAGCCTGCCGGAAGGAGGAACCAATGGGATGCAGGGGCGGCATGAAATCGGGTTCTTTGCCGGTGAAGTAAATATCCAGCCAGCGTTTGGTTTCCGAAAGGATTGGTGTTTCCTGCCGGATATGTTTCTGGGGCAAATTGTCGGCAAAATATTTTTCGCCCTCAAACCACAGACCGGTCAGTCCTGTTTCGTCCGCCGCCAGCAAAATGTCGCCCAGTGGTGAATCATATGGTTGAATAAAAGTCATTGTTTCCCTCCAAAAGGTCGGAATTCTTTTTCTGCATGGGCTATGCGCCTTTATTTTTTGGCTTGTAATCCCGCAGCTCCGGGATAGCACCGCCTGCTGCTGCCCATAAATATAAGCTTGCGACACTGCAATAGGGCGTGAATCGGCGACGGTATTTTTCAAACAGCTTCCGGTCAATGTTTCTGTGGTGATAAACCATGCGCAATCCGCGCTGGATTGCCAGGTCATCGAAGCTGAAAATATCAGGGCGCTGCATGCAAAACAGCAGGATCATCTCCGCCGTCCAGACGCCAATGCCCTTGAGGGTACACAGCGCCCGGATTGCGTCCGCATCCGTCATGTGCCACACAGCCTCCAGGTTGCAGGCACCGCTGCAAACTTTTTGAGCAAAATCCCTGATATACTCTGCCTTGCGGAACGTCATGCCCAAGGATTGCAGCTTTGGAGCACCGGCAGAGAGAATGGTTTCCGCATTCACCTTGCCCAGCGCTTCCTGCATCCGCAGCCAGATGGTCGCCTGGACCTTTGTGGAGATCTGCTGTCCAATTATGTGGTGGATCACAGAGGAGAACAGATCCGTATCGACCTCCCGATCAATATGCCCGATCCGGTCAATGACCTCGCAAAGCCGCCGATCCTTTTGCCGCAGGTAGGAAATCTCTCTTTCACCGTATGCAAAATACATGTGATGCACCTCCCGTTGATTCTGTGTAAGGTTATAGTATCATTTATTGCGTACATTCCCGAAACCGCAGGTATTCCAGAAATTTTTGAACAGCGGGCGTAATATGCTTTCGATCCTTCATTGCCAGTCCAATGCACCGATAATACGGTTCCTGCATTCTGCCAAGCTTTATTTGCGTATTTATCTGCTGGGATACCCCTTTTTACTGCTTTACGACTTTGGTTCTGCCATTCTGCGGGCACGGGGAGACAGTCGCTATCCCTTTCTGGCTCTTGTGGTGTCCGGTGCTGCCAATATAGGATTGAATCTGTTTTTTGTGATCGTGTTTCATATGGGGGTATCCGGCGTTGCTTTGGCGACGGACGTTTCCAATGGTCTTTCGGCATTCCTTGTGCTGATTCGTTTGAAAAAAGATGGACAGTTCCACTTGCGTTTCCAGAAGTCGCATGGTTTACTTCACTTTATAGGCGAAATTTTAAAAACGGGGATTCCGTCGGCTGTGCAGGGGGCAGTATTCTGTCTGGCAAACATTTTTGTGCAGGCATCGGTGAACCGCTTTGGGGCAACGGCGATTGCCGGAAGCACCATCGCTATGAATTTTGAATACGTTACTTACTACATTATCACGGCGTTTGGTCAGACGGCGACCACCTTTACCAGCCAGAACTATGCAGCGAAACAATATGCACGGTGCAGAACCATTCTTTGGTGCAGCCTGCTGCTGTCCACCGTTTGCAGTTCTATTCCGATTTTCTCCATAGTCCTGTTCCGTAACACTGTTTCCGGTTTCTTTTCAACGGATGCGGCAGTAATCGAAACTGCCGGGATATGGATCCTGTGTATTTTGCTGTTTGAGCCAATTTGTAATCTGTACGAAATTCCGGCAGGTGTCCTGCGCGGCAGTGGACATGCCATCTGCCCGGCTGTCAGCACGATGATCGGTACCTGTGCATTTCGTACCCTCTGGATCTGCACAGCGTTCCGGGCGTATCCATCGCTTCCGATGCTGTACCACGCATTTCCGCTTTCGTGGGTTGCAACAATTCTGCTGGTCAATATGGGTGGTGCGATCATTGCTTATCTGGGAAAGAGAAAAAGAGCAAATTGGATAGGTGATAAATAAGCCAAGCAGTACTCCCCGTCATATGAAGAAATATCATAATGAAAGAACAGGCAGAACGCCATGATAGAGGTTCTGCCTGTTCTTTTTCATAGCCCGCTGTATAGGTCTTTCATAATAGTTCTTGGGGAATTTCTTTATGCGTATCTGCCTATCATCCAGGGGTGTTTGTTTATCCAAGCTCCAGCATCCGGTCGATGCACGCACGAGCTTTACAGAGGGTCTCCTTGTCCAGATGGATCTCCTCCCCGCCGCCCTGTAACGCCCGGTATACATCCGGCAGACTGGTCAGCTTCATATTGGGGCAGATCAGATTCTTGGACAGGGGGTAGAACCGCTTGTCCGGACACTGATAGGACAGATGCTCCACGATGCTGACCTCCGTGCCGATGATGAAGGAGGATTCTGCCGACTGGGCTGCATGCTGCATGATGGCGGAGGTGGAGCCGATAAAGTCCGCCTGCTCCAGCACCTCCGGCATGCATTCCGGATGCACCAGTACGGCTGCACCCGGATGCTCCCTGCGGGCACGCTGCACATCCGCTGCATGCACCCTGGCGTGAATGGGACAGCCGCCGCTGAGCAGCTTGAATTCCTTGTCCGGCACCTGCTTTGCCACATAGTCTCCCAGGTTGCAGTCCGGGATAAAGAGGATGCGCTTGTCCGGCAGCTTCCGGCAGATATCCACCGCCGAGGAGGAGGTGACGCATACATCGCAAAGGGTTTTCAGCTCCGCTGTGGTGTTGATGTATGCCACTACGGTGTAATCCGGATACCGTTCCTTGACCTGCCGGATCAGTGCCTTGTCCATCTGCTCCGCCATGGGACATCCCGCCGCTCCGTTGGCAAGCAGCACCTGCTTTTTCGGGGACAGGATCTTTACCGTTTCCGCCATAAACCGGACGCCGCACAGCAGCATTCTGGACTGGGGGGCGCTTGCTGCTTTCAGGCTTAGCTGAAAGGAATCTCCGGTAAAGTCGGCGATCTCTAAAATCTCCCGTGCCTGGTAGCTGTGGGCAAGAATGCATACGTCCTGTTCCTGTTTGAGCCGCAGGATCTCCTCCTGCATCTGGTGTATTGTCAATGTTCTTCACTCCCGTGCCCGGTTGGGCTAAATCCTATCATTCTAATAGGTTTACTATATTATAGCAGAGCGTCGTGGAATTGTCAAGGTATGCGCATTCAGTATGTGAGACGTCCAGTGAAAACATGCAGCAGAATGGATCCGGAAAATTTTTTTCAAAAGGGATTGACAAGGCGGAACCACCGTGCTATAATATACCCATAAAGCAGGTATGTTTATATGGTTTATGAGAAAAGGTCTGCACAAATCTGAAAGGGAGTATCTATTATGAAAGTGTATGAGCAAATCACAGATCTGATCGGTTCCACCCCCCTGGTAAAGCTGAAGAATTATTCCGCCAACCGGAAGCTGGAGGCTACCGTGTTGGCAAAGGTGGAATTCTTCAACCCCGCAGGCAGCGTCAAGGACAGAATTGCCAAGGCCATGCTGGATGACGCAGAGGCAAAGGGACTGCTGAAACCGGATTCCGTCATCATCGAGCCTACCAGTGGCAATACGGGCATCGGGCTTGCCTCCGTGGCAGCCTCCAGAGGCTACAAGACCATTCTTACCATGCCGGAAACCATGAGCGTGGAGCGCCGGAACCTGCTGAAGGCATACGGGGCACAGCTGGTGCTGACGGATGGGGCAAAGGGCATGAAGGGCGCCATTGAAAAGGCGCAGGAACTGGCTGCCCAGACACCCAACAGCTTTATTCCCAGTCAGTTTACCAATCCGGCAAATCCGGCGGCCCATCTTGCCACAACCGGCCCGGAGATCTGGAATGACACCGACGGGAAAGTGGATATTTTTGTAGCCGGCGTTGGCACCGGCGGCACCCTCAGCGGCGTGGGCGCTTACCTGAAGTCCCAGAACCCCGATGTAAAGGTGGTTGCGGTGGAGCCGGCAGGTTCTCCGGTGCTGTCCAAGGGCACAGCAGGCCCCCACAAGATCCAGGGCATCGGCGCAGGCTTCGTGCCGGAGACGCTGAACACCAAGATCTACGATGAGATCATCCCCGTGGAGAATGAGGACGCATTTGCCACTGGCAGAGCCATTGCCCATGAGGACGGCATTCTGGTGGGTATTTCCTCCGGCGCAGCGGTATTTGCCGCTACCCAGCTGGCACAGCGGCCGGAAAACAAGGGCAAGGTGATCGTTGCCCTGCTGCCGGATACCGGTGAGCGGTATCTGTCTACACCCATGTTTGCAGATTAATGATTCCCAGTTACTACGCACAGCAGCGGATCCTGCCGGAGAATGCTCCGGTCGGTCCGCTGTTTTTGTGTATAAGTGCCATTTATTTCGGATATGACTTGCTTTTCCCCGGCGAGCGTGGTATAATTTATAAGATAGGCGGAGTGCGCCCTTTTGAGGGTGGATGCTCCGACACTGACCGATGGGAGGAACGACATGCTCAGGAGTATGACAGGCTACGGCAGGGCGCAGCAGATCCTGGACGGAAAGGAGATCCTGGTGGAGATCCGGGCGGTGAATCACCGGTATTTTGAATTCTCGTCCCGGGTGCCCCGTGCATATATGTATCTGGACGAAAAGCTCAAGTCCCTGCTGCAGGGCAGGGTCGCCCGAGGCAAGACGGAGGTCTGCGTGACCATCAACCGGATCGACGGCAGCGATGCCAAAATCCAGGTGAACATGGGCACCGCTCAGGGCTATTTGCAGGCGCTGCGGGATGCAAACGAAACACTGCATCTGCAGGATGATCTGAAGCTGACGGATCTGATCCGGTTCCCGGAGATTTTTATTGTACAGAAGGCATTAGAGAATGAGGAAGCGGTCTGGGAGGAAATCAGACAGGTGGCGTCCGCCGCTCTGGATCGCTTTGTTACCATGCGGGAAGCAGAGGGCGCACGACTGAAAGCGGACATCAAGAGCAAGCTGGACGCCATCAGCGGCATGGTAGCTGTAGTGGAGGAAGCCTCCCCCCGGATGACGGAGCAATACCGGAACCGGCTGTATGCCAAGCTGGAGGAGCTGCTGGGCAGCAATGGCTTTGACCAGCAGCGCATTCTGACGGAGGCTGCGGTCTTTTCCGAAAAGGTTGCAGTGGACGAGGAAACTGTCCGGCTCCGCAGTCATATCCAGCAGTTCCATGCCTTGCTGGAGGATGAGGAGCCTGTTGGCAGAAAGCTGGACTTTCTGATCCAGGAAATGAACCGGGAGGTCAATACCATCGGTTCCAAGGCGCAGGAGCTGACCATCACCCAGACGGTGGTGAATCTGAAATCCGAGATCGAGAAGATCCGGGAACAGATCCAGAATATTGAATAGACAGGAGCGGATACAATGCAGCTGATCAACATCGGCTTTGGCAACATGGTTTCCAGCGCACGGCTGATCGCCATTGTCAGCCCGGAGTCTGCCCCCATCAAGCGGATCGTACAGGATGCCCGGGAGCAGGGCAGGCTGATTGATGCCACCTACGGCAGAAGGACCCGGGCGGTGATCGTCATGGACAGCGACCATGTGATCCTGTCCGCTGTGCAGCCGGAAACCGTTGCGGCACGGCTCAATGATAATGAGGAGGAACAGGCACAGGATGAAGAATAAGGGACTGCTGCTGGTAGTGTCCGCACCTTCGGGATGCGGCAAGGGCACCATTCTCGGGGAAATCCTGAAGGATGACAGCTTCTACTACTCCATTTCCGCCACCACACGGGCACCCCGTGAGGGAGAGCAGGACGGAGTGAACTACCATTTCATCACAAAAGAAGAATTTGAACAGCGTATCGCCCAGGGGGGTATGCTGGAATACGCCCAGTACTGCGGTAACTACTATGGCACGCCGAAAAAAGAGGTGGAGCAGATGCGGGATGCCGGCAGGGACGTGATCCTGGAGATCGAGGTTGAGGGCGCTATGAAGGTGCGGGCCCTTTGTCCGGATGCGGTGTTCCTGTTCATTGCACCCCCCTCGGTGGAGGAGCTGCGCCGTCGGCTCAACAAGCGGGGTACGGAGGCAGCGGAAGTGATCGAGGAAAGAGTGTCACAGGCATCCCGGGAGCTTTCCTATGCAAACCGGTACGATTATATCATTGTCAACGGGGAACTGGAAAAAGCCATCCAGGACTTCCGCACGGTGGTACGGGCAGAAAAACTGAGAACGAAAAACGGAAACAAGATAGATGAGGTGTTGAATCATGCTTAGACCGGCAATTTCACAGATTATTACCAAAAACGAAAGCGCATACTCCCTGGTGATCGGGGTTGCGAAGCGTGCAAGAGCCATTGCAGACGAACTGTACGAGCAGGGCATGACCCTGGAGGAAAAGCCCGTCAAGACCGCAGTGGAGGAGATCGCCAGCGGCAAGTACAAGATCGTAGAGCCGGAGTCCCTGGAGGAATAAGGCGTGGAACAGCCCTTGGTGCAGGCGGCTGCGGTTGCGGTCAGCGGCACCGCCTTTTCCTTTGACCGGCTGTTTGACTATCTGGTTCCTGCTTACCTGGAACAGTCCGCACAGCCGGGCTGCCGGGTGCTGGTGCCCTTCGGCAGAGGCAACCGGAAGCGGATCGGCATGATCCTGGTGCGGCATGAGATTCCGGCAGATCCCAAGCTCAAGCCCCTGCTGGCTGTGCCGGATCCGGAGCCGGTGCTGAACGGGGAAATGCTGGAGCTTTCCGACTGGCTGCACGAGCAGACCTTCTGTACCTATTATGACGCAGTCCGGTGTCTGCTGCCCTCCGGCATGAACCTGCGGGTGGAGGAGCATTTCTCCCTGTCCGATCAGGTGCCGGATGTGCCCCTGACGGAGGAGGAAGCGCATCTGCTCCGGTTTCTGCGGATGGCAAAATCCCGGCGGGAGCTGGATGCCATGCTGGATGTGTCCGTCAATCCGGATAAGCAGGAGCTGATCCACAGTCTTTTGCAAAAGGGCTGTATTCAGCAAACCGATCGGCTAGCCCAGGCGGTGGGGGATAAGTACATTCAGATGATCCGCCTGTCGGATGCATACCTTACAGGGCAGAACCGGCATCAGCCCACCCCCAAGCAGCGGCAGGTGCTGGCGCTGCTGGAGGAAAACGGCCCGGTTGCCGTCCGGGAGGCATGCTATCTGTGCGGTGTGACTCCGGCAGTGGTGAAAACCCTGCTGAAGCATGGACTGGTGGAGCAGTACGATATGGAGCAGCTCCGTCCGGTGCAAAGTGGACCGGAGCAGCGGCGGGATCCGTCCCAGATCCGGCTCAGTGACCAGCAGCAGAAGGTGTATGATACGGTGGCAGCCCAGATCCACAGCAGGATCCCCAAGGTATTCCTGCTGCATGGAGTCACCGGCAGCGGCAAGACCGCTGTGTTTGAAGCCCTCATTGCCCACACACTGTCCCTGGGGCGGCAGGCCATGCTGCTGATCCCGGAGATAGCTTTGACGCCCCAGATCGTGTCCCGGTTCCAGCAGCTGTTCGGGGATGGGGTGGCAGTGATCCACAGCAATCTGTCCCTGGGGCAGCGGATGGACGAATACAAGCGGATCCGCCGGGGGGAGGCACGGATCGTGATCGGTACCCGGAGCGCCGTATTCGCCCCTTTGTCGGATATGGGGCTGATTATCCTGGATGAGGAAGGGGAGCGCTCCTACAAATCCGACAATGCCCCCCGGTATCATGCAGCGGATGTGGCAAAGCATCGGTGCAGAACCCACGGAGCTTCCGTGCTGCTGGCGTCCGCCACCCCTTCCCTGGAAAGCTACTATTACGCCCAGCGGGGGCTGTATCAGCTGCTGGAAATGCCGGAGCGATACGGCAATGCAGTGCTGCCCACGGTGGACATTGTGGACATGAACCAGGAACGGGCACAGGGCAACGGCAGTGAATTCAGCAATCTGCTCACCCAGCAGCTACAGCAGAATCTGGCTGCCGGGGAGCAGAGCCTGCTGTTGCTGAACCGGCGTGGGTATCACACCATCATTGCATGCTGCGACTGCAATACTCCGGTGGAATGCCCCAATTGCAGCGTGCCTCTGACCTATCACCGGGCAAACGACAGCCTTATGTGTCACTACTGCGGCTATTGCGCCCCTCCGGTGCAGGAATGTCCCAACTGCAAAAGCACCCATCTGAAGCAGATGGGCTTTGGCACCCAGAAGCTGGAGGAAGCCCTGGGGGAGATCGTGCCCGGTGCCCGGATCCTGCGAATGGATGCGGACACCACCTTTTCCCGGATGGCATACGAGGAAAAATTCCGTGCCTTCGGCAGGGGGGAGTACGATATCATGGTGGGCACCCAGATGATCGGCAAGGGACTGGATTTCCCCAACGTGACTCTGGTCGGGGTGCTGTCCATTGACAAGGCACTGTTTGCCGGGGATTTCCGCAGCTATGAGCGTACCTTCTCCCTCATCACCCAGGTGGTGGGCAGAGGCGGGCGGGGCGGCAAGCAGGGAAGAGCCATTCTGCAAAGCTTTCTGCCGGATCATTATGTATTGAATCTGGCGGCAAAGCAGGATTACGGGGCATTCTACCGGGAGGAGATCGCCCTGCGGAAGGCGTTGATGTTTCCGCCCATCTGTGATATCTGCGTGATTGGTCTGTCCTCTGAGTTGGAAAAGCAGGTGCAGCTTGCGGCGGATACCATGCTCCGGATGATGCGGGATAAGATCGCCGCCGAACATATTTCCATGCCTCTGCGGGTGCTGGGGCCTGTCCGGTGTACCTATGGAAAGCTGAACGGAAAATACCGGTACCGGATCATTTTAAAATGCAAGAACAACGCCGCATTCCGGCAGTTCATCCGGCAGCTGCTGTGCAGCACCGGCTCTTATAAGGAATTTGCCCGTGTCCGGGTATTCGCCGATATGAACGGAGACATCGGCGTATAAGGAAGGAGAACGTAATGGCTATTCGTAACATTGTAACAAGTGAGGATCCGATTTTAAGCAAGCCCTGCCGCACGGTGGAGGAATTTGACGACAAGCTGGGACAGCTGATCGATGATATGTTTGAGACCCTGGAAAAAGCAAAGGGTCTGGGACTGGCTGCACCCCAGGTTGGCATCCTCAAGCGTGTATTCGTAATGGACGTGGGAGACGGCAGGGTAGAGGCTGTGAACCCAGTGATCCTGAAGGAAAGCGGCAAGCAGCGGGACGTGGAGGGCTGTCTGTCCTGCCCCAACCAGTGGGGATATGTAACAAGACCCAACAAGTGCAGGCTCCGTGCCTATGACCGGCATGGGAAGGAATTTACCATGGACCTGAAGGAGCTGGGGTGCCGGTGTGCATGCCACGAAACGGATCATCTGGACGGATTGTTGTTTACCCGTCTGGTGGATGAATTCGTACAGATGGAAGACGCATAAATCAGAATGTGACAGGAGGAACCGGAATGAGGGACAAGCTGAATATTGTGTTTATGGGAACGCCGGATTTTTCCGTGCCCTGCCTGCATGCTCTGGCAAAAAGCGGACACCGGGTACAGGCGGTATTCACCCAGCCGGACAAGCCCAAGGGGCGGGGCTATAAGCTGATTCCCACCCCGGTGAAGGCAGCTGCCCAGGCATACGGCATTCCCGTGTACCAACCCCTGTCCCTGCGGAAGGGGGAGGATGCGGCACAAGCGCTGGAGACGTTACGGGCACTGCAACCGGATTTGATCGTGGTGGTGGCTTACGGGCAGATCCTGCCGGTGGAGGTGCTGGAGCTTCCGGCGTTTGGCTGTGTGAATATCCATGCATCTCTGCTTCCGAAATATCGGGGAGCCGCCCCCATTCAGTGGTGTATCCTCAACGGAGAAACGGAAACCGGCGTCACCTCCATGCAGATGGCGCAGGGGCTGGATACGGGGGACATGCTGCTGGCGGAATCCCTGTCCATCGGGGAGGAGGAAACCAGTGGTCAGCTCCATGACCGGCTGTCGGAGCTTGGGGCAAAGGTGCTGCTGGAAACAGTAGCGGGCATCTGCCAGGGAACCCTGACGCCGGTGCCCCAGGATGACGCTTTGTCCTGCTACGCTTCCATGATCCGCAAGGATATGAGCCGGATCGATTTTACAAAGCCCGCCCGGGAGATTCACAATCTGATCCGGGGTATTACCGGTTTTGCATTTCTTGGGGGCAAGCGGCATAAACTATTACGGTCAGCCTTGTCCGAGCGGACAGCAGATCCGGCGCTGGCAGGCACCATTGTAGACGCCAAAGATCTGACCATCGCATGCGGAGACGGACATTGCATCCGGATCCTGGAGCTGCAGGCCGAGGGGGGCAAACGGCTGAAGACAGAGGATTTTTTGCGGGGGAATTCCATCAAAAATGGGATGAAATTCGAAACGGAGGTTCTTTGATATGCCCTTTATGTATTATGGATACGGCTTTGTGCTGATTGGTTTTCTCATAGCGCTGCTTGCACAGTGGAATGTGAAATCCACTTATAGTAGGTATAAGAAGATCCACAATTCCCGGGGGATCACCGGGGCTATGGCTGCCCGGCAGATCCTGGATCAGAACGGATTGTATCACGTCCGCATCGAATCGGTCAGCGGCGAACTGACGGATCATTTTGACCCTCGAACCAATGTGGTGCGCCTGTCGGATGGGGTGTATAACAGCACCTCCGTTGCAGCGGTGGGGGTTGCCGCCCATGAGGTGGGACATGCCATCCAGTATGCCCAGGAGTACGCACCCATGCGACTCCGTGCTGCCATCATTCCTGCCACCCAGATCGGCTCTACCCTGTCCTATCCTCTGGTGGTGCTGGGTGTGATTTTTCAGGCACTTCCATTGATAGATCTGGGTATTCTGCTGTTCTCTCTGGTGGTACTGTTCCAACTGGTGACTCTGCCAGTGGAATTCAACGCAAGCCGCCGTGCCCTGAACACCCTGGAATCCAGTCATATTCTGGACAGCAATGAGGTATCACAGTCCGGCAAGGTGCTGACTGCGGCGGCGCTGACTTATGTGGCAGCCCTGGCAACCGCACTGCTGAACCTGCTGCGGCTAATCGCCATCCGGGGGAATCGTGACTGATGGGCGCTGAACTTGTATTCTGCGTTCGGCTTCTGGACAAGACCTTCGGGGCACAGGGCTATTCCAACATTGCTCTGGATCGGGCACTGCGGGATTCGGATCTGAACCCCCAGCAGAAAAGCCGGGTGTCCGCCCTGTATTACGGAGTGATCGAGCGGCTGCCGGAGTTGGACTATGTGCTGTCCCGGTACAGCAAAAAGCCCCCGGAAAAGCTGGATCCCACCGTGCGGAATCTGCTGCGCTGCGGTGTTTATCAGCTGGCGCATATGCGGATCCCGGACAATGCGGCAGTGAATGAGTGTGTAAACGCATGCAAAAAGCTCCGGTATACCAGCGCATCCGGCTTTGTAAATGCGGTGCTCCGGGGCTTTGTCCGGGACGGAAAGCAGATTCCGGCGCCAAAGGATCCTGCGCTCCGTCGTCAGGTGCAGTACTGTGCGCCGGATTGGCTCATAAAACAGCTTTCCTCTGAATACGGGGAATCGGTGATGGACGCTCTGCTGACGGATGCACTGGGGCGGCCCCCGGTGACTCTGCGGCGGAACCCTCTGGCAGGGGATGAGCCTGCCTTCCTCCGTGCCATGGGGGAAATCTCCGTGGAGAAGCATCCTCTTCTGCCGGACTGCTACAGGGTGCAGGGGGGCGATGTGACCCGGACGGATGCCTTTGCCCAGGGCATGTTCCATGTGCAGGATCTGGCATCCCAGCTATGCTGTCTGGCGCTGGATCCCCAGCCTGGTGATACGGTGCTGGATCTTTGCGCAGCACCTGGGGGAAAGAGTTTTACCCTGGCGGAGCTGATGGAGGATCGGGGGCAGCTGTATGCCTTTGATCTGCATACCAACCGGGTGAAGCTGATCGCCCAGGGGGCACAACGGCTGCATTTGCAGTGTGTGCATGCCCAGACCGGGGATGCATCCATACATAACCCGGAGCTGCCCCAGGCGGACCGGGTGCTGTGCGATGTGCCCTGTTCCGGGCTTGGGGTGATCCGCCGCAAGCCGGAGATCAAGTATAAGGATCCGGCGGTCTTTGCCGGACTTCCTCCGGTGCAGGCGAAGATTCTGGAAAACGCTGCCCGTTATGTAAAGCCCGGCGGGTATCTGGTGTATTCCACCTGCACCCTGTCCCGGGCGGAGAACGATGGGGTGGTGGACGGATTTTTGCAGCAGCATCCGGAATTTGAGGGAGTCTCCTTTCTGGAAACTCTGGGGGAGCCTTTTGGCAATTGGAAGGTGACGCTGCATCCGGGCTGCTTTGGCAGTGACGGGTTTTTCATGGCAAAGCTGAAGCGAGCGAGGTGATACAGTGACCAAAACGGATATTTTATCCCTGTCCTTCGGGGAATTGTCGGACTGGCTGGCAGAAGCCGGCGAACCGAAATTCCGGGCAAAGCAGATTTTTACCTGGCTTCACAGCCGAAAGGCAACGGATTTTTCAGAAATGACGGATTTGTCACTGTCGCTTCGCACAAAATTATCTGATTCTTTTTGTATAAATCGACTAATTGTCGTAAAAAGGCTTGAATCCGCTATTGATAATACGGTAAAATATCTGTATGGGCTTTCTGACGGATCCCTGATCGAATCCGTGCTGATGGCATACAAGCACGGGGACAGTCTTTGCGTATCCACCCAGGTGGGCTGCAAGATGGGGTGTAACTTTTGCGCCTCCACCATTGCAGGCTTTGTGCGGAATCTGACCCCCGGCGAAATGCTGGGACAGATCTACGAAGCGGAGCGGGACAGCGGCAGGACGGTATCCAGTCTGGTGCTGATGGGCATCGGAGAGCCTTTGGACAATTACGACAATGTGCTGAAATTTCTGCGGCTACTTTCTGCCCCCCAGGGGCGGGGCATGAGCCTGCGGCATGTGACCCTTTCCACCTGCGGTCTGGTTCCTATGATCGACCGGCTTGCGGAGGAGGGACTTGGACTGACCCTGTCAGTGTCTCTGCATGCGGCGGACGATGCCAGCCGGAGCCGGATCATGCCGGTGAACCGGAAATATTCCATTGCGGAGCTGCTGGGTGCCTGTCGTCGGTATTTTGCCACCACCGGCAGACGGATCACCTTTGAGTATGCAGTGATTGATGGGGTCAACGGCACCAGGGAACAAGCCAGGCTGCTGGCGAAACAGCTGGAGGGGCTGCCCTGTCATATCAACCTGATCCCGGTCAATCCCGTCCGGGAGCGGAATTATCACACAAAACGGGATACGGTCTACAGCTTTCAGCAGATGCTGGAACAGGAGGGACTCAACGCCACAGTGCGGCGGACTTTGGGCAGCGACATCAACGCCGCCTGCGGACAGCTGCGCCGGGAGGCACAAAGGGAACGGGGTGAGGATATTGCGGATTCAGACAGCAACGGATGTAGGAATGGTTCGGGATGAAAACCAGGATCGGGTAGAAACCCTCCAACTGGAGGACGGGGTGCTGGCGGTTGTCTGTGACGGCATGGGCGGCGAACGCTCCGGCGGAGAGGCAAGCCGGCTTGCCATAGGCGAAGCTGTTTCCCATTTCAAGGAGGGCTATCACGCCGGCATGAACGGCTCGGAGATCAAGCAGCTGCTCTGTGCCTCCATATCCGCAGCCAATTCCGTTGTATATACAAAATCAAAGCTGGATTACAAGAACTTCGGCATGGGCACCACATGCGTCATGGCGTATGTGGATGATACCATGCTGCATGTGGCAAATGTAGGGGATTCCCGGGCATATCTTCTGCAGGGACTTGCACCCCTGGAGCAGCTGACGGTGGATCACACCGTGGTGCAGATGCTTCTGGCACAGGGCAAGATCACCCGGGAGGAAATGAAATCCCACCCCCAGCGGAATATGCTGACCCGTGCCATTGGCGTGGAACGCACAGTGAAGCCGGATTACTTTGAACAGACCCACGATTCCCGGTTTCTGGTGCTGCTTTGCTCGGATGGTCTGTCCAGCTATTGCAGCAAGGATGAAATCACACAGGCGCTCCGTGAGCAGTCCTTTGAGACGGTTTGCGGACACCTTGTAGATATGGCAAACCAAAAGGGTGGACGGGACAACATCACCCTGGCAATCATCTCAGATTGAGTAGGAGAGAAGTAGATGGATAAGAACATTGGTAAGAAGCTGGACGGCCGGTATGAAATTACGGAGCTGATCGGCGTCGGCGGCATGGCGGACGTGTACAAGGCCACTGACGTGGTGGATCACAAAACCGTAGCGGTCAAGATCCTCAAAAAGGAATTTGCAGAGAACGAGGAATTCCTCCGCAGGTTCCGGAACGAATCCAAAGCCATTGCAGTGCTGTCCCATCCGAATATCGTCAAGATCTACGATGTGGGATTCTCTGACAAGATCCAGTACATTGTAATGGAGTACATTGACGGGATCACCCTGAAGGAGTACATGGAGAACGAAAAGGTGCTCAGCTGGAAGGATTCCGTACACTTTGTTCTGCAGATCCTCCGGGCACTGCAGCATGCTCACAGCAGAGGGATCGTACACCGGGATATCAAGCCTCAGAATATTATGATGTTCCCGGACGGCACCATTAAGGTCATGGACTTCGGCATTGCCAAGTTCGCCCGGGAGCAGGGCAAGACCGCAACGGATCAGGCCATCGGGACAGTGCATTATATCAGCCCGGAGCAGGCTCGCGGCGACGTGACCGATGCCAAGAGCGATGTATACTCTGTGGGCGTGATGCTCTATGAGATGCTGACCGGGAAAAAGCCTTTTGATACGGACAATCCGGTGACCATTGCGGTGATGCATATGCAGGCAAAGGCAGAGCGTCCCCGGAACATCAATCCGGACATTCCCATCGGTCTGGAGGAGATCATCCTGCATGCCATGGTGAAGGATCCGGCGCACCGGTATCAGACTGCCCAGGAAATGATCCGGGATATCGAGCAGTTCAAGGAAAACCCGGACATTGTGTTCGGCTATCATGATGACGATGACGAGGAGGATGCCCAGACCTCGGATTCTCCTACCCGGTTCTTCCAGGCTGTGACCCCGGCAACGGCGGAAATTCCGGCTATGCGGGAGGGCAGAGACGACCAGGAGGATTACGAGGAGTCCGATGAGGACGAATACGACGATGAGGATGAGGAAGAAGAGGAGCGCCGCTCCCTGTTTGTGCCCATTCTCACCGGCGTTACCATTGCAGTGATCGTGGCTGCGGTGATTTTGGTCACCTACCTGATCGTAGGCTGGCTCAACGGCGACAATCAGGGAGACAAAAAGGAATTTGCAATGCCGAATCTGGTGGGCACCAACTACCAGGAGGCAGTGGATGCCTGGAAGGGCAAGCTGGATCTGAAGGTGACCGCCAGCGAATACTCCGAGTACGACAAGGACGTGATCTTCTACCAGAGCATTCCGGAAAATGATCCCATTGCCCTGAACAGCGTTGTGGAGATCAAGGTGAGCCTTGGCAATAACACCATCGACGTGCCGGATGTGATCGGCTGGACGGAAACGCTTGCCACAAAGACCCTGTCCAACCAGGGATTGACGGTGGAGGTCAAGAAGGCGGCCAGCGATACAGTGGAAAAGGGACTGGTTTGTGAGACCGTGCCTGCCGCCGGGGAGGCCATTGCGCCCAATTCCAAGATTCTGGTTTATATCAGTATGGGCCCCAACGCTTCTACGGTGGAGGTTCCCAACTTTACAAGCAAAACCCTGGAGGAAGCAAAGCTGGACGCTGAGGTCATGAAGCTTGAGCTTCAGGTAACAGAGGTGGATTCCAGCGAACCCAAGGGGCAGATCATTTTCCAGAGCATCAATGCAGGAGAGCAGGTTGTGACCGGCACCGTGATCGAGGTCAAGGTCAGCAACGGTGTTGCACCGGTGAATACCTGCAATGTCACATTTGCACTGCCGGAGAACGTACACGGCTCCTTCTATTTCACCTTCTATGACGGGGGCTCCGTGTTCTTCACAAGCCCTGTGATTAACGCAGAATACACGTCCGGCTCTGCAAGCGTTCCCCTGGAGGGCTCCGGCAAGAAGGAACTGATCGTTTCTGTGACCAATTCCTCCAACAAGGAAACTGCCCGGGTAGGCACCTATCTGGTGGATTTTGACAAGAAGACGGCAAGCGCAAAGAGCGATGTGAACGTGCATGCGGCATTCAAGAGTATCGGTGCCATTGCAGCACAGACCGAGCCGCCGGTTGTGACTACACATCCGCCGGTACAGCATACCACTAAGCCGGCACCGACCCATACCACGGCAGAACCGCCCCAGCCTACGGAGCCTGCTCAGGAAACAGAACCGGTGGGGGATCCGAATGCAGACCAGGATTGATCCCATGCAGACAGGATCCGTACTGACCGGAACGATTATCAAAGCAATCGGGGGACTCTATACTGTAGAGTCCCCCTCCGGCGTTTTTGACTTTCGTGCCCGGGGCATCTTCCGGAACCGGGGGCAGTCCCCCATGGTGGGGGATCGGGTTCAGGTGAAAAACGGGGTCATCGATCAGCTGCTGCCCCGGAAAAACAACTTGATCCGGCCGCCCCTTGCAAATCTGGATCAGCTGCTGTTTGTGGTATCCATGTACAAGCCGGCACCGAATCTGCTGCTGCTGGATAAGTTTATCGCCATTGCGGAGTACAAGCAGATCACCCCTATTCTGGTGGTGACCAAGGCGGATCTGGAGGATCCGGCTCCTTTGGTGGAGATCTATCAGAAGGCAGGAATCCCGGTATATGTGGTGGAGTATGCAATCCCCCGCACGGTGGATGCGGTTGCCGCATGTCTGAGTGGAAAGGTCAGCGCCTTTACGGGCAATTCCGGCGCAGGGAAATCCACCCTGCTGAACGCCATTGACGCATCCTTGCAGCTGGAAACCGGCAGCATCAGCGAAAAGCTGGGACGGGGACGGCATACCACCCGGCATGCCCAGCTGTACCCGGTGCAGGGCGGGGGCTATGTAGCGGATACGCCAGGCTTTTCCACCTTTGAAACCAACCAGTACGATATTATCCGCAAGGAGGAGCTTGCCGGCTGCTTCCGGGAATTTGTACCCTATCTGGGACAGTGCCGGTTTCAGGATTGCTCCCATACAGCAGAGCGGAACTGTGCCCTGCGGCAGGCCGTGGAGGATGGGGAGATTCCCCGGAGCCGGTATGAAAGCTACTGCCGCATGTTTGAGGAGGCAAAGGGACTGAAGGAATGGGAATTGAAAAAGAATTGACCTGTTATATTTTCGCCGGGGCACCTATGGAGTTCCTGCCCCCCGTTTCCCCGGAGCCGGGAGATCTGATCCTCTGCGCCGATGGAGGATACCGATATGCAAAGGCGCTGGGGCTGAAGCCGGATTATCTGGTAGGGGATTTTGATACCCTGCCGGAGGGGGAGATCCCCCAGGACAGTCAGATCCGGCGGCATCCGATACAAAAGGATGATACGGACACCATGCTGGCGGTGAAGCTTGGATTGTCCCTGGGCTTCCGGCGGTTCGTGCTGTACGGTGCCATCGGGGGACGGCTGGATCATACCATTGCCAATGTCCAGACGCTTTTGTTCCTGTATGCCAGAGGGGCGGAAGGCGTTCTGATTGGGGAGCGAAACGAAGCCATGCTGCATCCGCCCGGCAGACGGGTCTATCCGGCACGCCCTGACAGCTATTTTTCCGTGTTCGCCTTGACGACCGCCTGTAAAGGCGTGTGCCTGGAGGGGGTGGAGTATCCCTTGCAGGATGCGGAATTGACTGCGGATTTCCCCCTGGGTGTCAGCAATCATATTACCGGAGAGCAGGCAACGGTGACCCTTGCAGAGGGGATGCTTCTGCTGGTATTCTCACAGGACAGGCACCAATCCGGCGGCAGGGCATAAGCTACAGCATAAGGAGCTGCCGCTCCGGATTACACAGGAGGGATCAGCATGAAAATTGTTGTAGTCAAGAGTCCCCGGTTTTTGTCCGGCATTCTCTGTGCCATCTTCCACATCAAGCGGGAACCGGTGGAGGAAGTGTAAACCAGGCGCCTGTGCAGCTGCACAGGCGCTTTTGCATACCCAGTGTGGGATGCGCATATGCTCATACAGACGGGAGGGATCTGTATGAAGGAAACCCAATGGGAGCGGGCGGAGGACTGTCCGGAGGATGCATTGGAACAGGCAAGACAGCAGGAGGATGCCCTGTTTGCCCAGGCTCTGGAAAAGCAGCAGCGAAAGGCGGAGGCACCTTACAGTGATATCATCGTGACCCAGTGCATGCTCTGTGTGGGGCTGTGCCTGGTGGTGCTGATCTGGAATTATTTTGCTCCGGAGGCTGCGCTGCACTGGCTTGCTTACTGCCGGGAACAGCTGCACCAGCTGTGGAGGCCGGAATTACTGGAGCCATTCCTGCGGCTGGATCTGCCGGTGTATGCTTAGCTTCCGGCTGCGTGGAGTCCGGGTCATCATCTGCTTTGGTTTTGCAGCTGTGTGGGCGCTGTTCTGTCTGATCCGGGCGGAGCTGGCACTGCCCTTACTGCTGGCATCCTTGATACACGAGCTGGGACATGCTGCCGCCATGTGTGCCTGCGGTCAGAAGCTGGCAGTGCTGCGGTTCTGGGGCGGAGGCATTCTCATGATCCCACGCCGCAGCAGAATGCTGACCCGGCGGCAGGAGATCTTGATTCTTTTGAGCGGCCCCGGGGTGAACCTGGCTGTGGGATGGGTGCTGTGGCTGACCGGTTCCTCCCTTGCCTGGCTGCATGTGGGACTGGGACTATGGAATTTGCTGCCCTACCGGAACCTGGACGGGGGAGCAGTGCTCCGATGCCTGTTCCCCGGCATCCGGGCACAGGCGCTGCTGACCTGGCTGGTGTGTGCAGGTACGTTTGTTCTGGCTGGTGCATGCTTGGCAGCCGGGGTGCGGAATGTGCAGCTGTATGCCATGCTGGGCTATCTGTTCCTGTGGGAACTGCCCCTTGCACAAACGGAAAGAATATAGTACAATGGATGTATCAAACCATATTGAGGAGCATTCCATGCTAAAAGAAAAGATTGAAAAATACCTGCTGTCCGTGCAGAAGCCTGCCCGGTATATCGGCGGCGAAGCCGGGAGCATTTATAAAGACAAATCTAAGGTGGATGTGCGGTTTGCGTTCTGCTTTCCGGACTGCTATGACATCGGCATGAGCCATCTGGGGATGAAGATCCTCTACGCTCTGACCAATCAGAGAGAAAATTACTGGTGTGAACGGGTGTTTGCCCCCTGGCCGGATTTTGAACAGATCATGCGGGAGCATGACATTCCCCTGTATGGGTTGGAAAGCCTGGAGCCCATCCGGGACTTTGATTTCATCGGCTTTACCCTCCAGTACGAGCTGTCCTACACCAATATTTTAAATATGCTGGATCTGGCAGGTGTACCGGTGTACGCAAAGGACCGTGGCACAGCGATTGCTCCACTGGTAGTGGCAGGAGGCCTCTGTGCCTGCAATCCGGAGCCTTTGGCGGATTTCTTCGACCTGTTCATTCTGGGAGAGGGGGAGGAAGTCAACCTGGAGCTGATGGATCTGTATTACCGGATGCGGCAGGAGGGGGCGGATCGACAGGCGTTCCTCCGGGCGGCTGCCAGGATAGAGGGGATCTATGTGCCCTCTCTGTACGAAGTGACCTATCACCCGGACGGAACCATCCAGGCAGTGACTCCAAAGGATGGGGCGCCGGCGACGGTGAAGAAGCGGATCATCCGGGATTTTGACAAGGTGTTCTACCCGGATAATTTTGTGGTGCCCTTTACGGAGATCGTCCAGGATCGGGTGTCCGTGGAGGTGCTACGGGGCTGCATCCGGGGCTGCCGGTTCTGCCAGGCAGGGTTTCTGTATCGTCCATTCCGGGAAAAGTCGGCGGAAACCGTGTATGGGGAAAGTAAGGCTCTGTGCGAGAATACAGGCTATGACGAGGTGTCCTTGTCCTCCCTGAGCACCAGCGATCACTCCCAGATCGACCCCATGCTGCGAAAGCTGCTGACCTATACGGAGGAAGAAAAAATCAATCTGTCCCTGCCCTCGCTGCGGATTGACAACTTCTCGGAGGAGTTGATGAACCAGATCAAACGGGTGCGCAAAAGCGGACTGACCTTTGCGCCGGAGGCAGGTACCCAGCGGATGCGGGACGTAATCAACAAGAATGTGACCGAGGAGGAGGTCATGAAAACCTGCCGGATCGCATTCGAGGGGGGCTACGATACGGTGAAGCTGTATTTCATGATGGGACTGCCTACGGAAACCGATGCGGATATTGTGGGTATTGCCCAGCTTGCCCAAAAGGTGGTGGATCTGTTCTATGAAAATCCCCACCGACCCAAGGGAAAGAATGTACAGGTGTCCATCAGCACCGCCACCTTTGTGCCAAAGCCCTTTACCCCCTTTGAGTTCGAGCCACAAGCCACCCATGCCCAGATCGAGCATAAGCAGCAGGTGCTGCGAGATGCCATCCGGAGCAAAAAGATCCGTGCCGCCCTGCATCAGTCTGATGCCAGTCTGCTGGAGGCGGCACTTGCCCGGGGAGACCGGCGGCTCAGTGAAGTGCTGTACCGGGCATGGAGGAAGGGAAGCACCTTTGACAGCTGGGGAGAGCGGTTCGACTACAGCCGCTGGCAGGAGGCATTCCGGGAGGCAGGGCTGGATCCGGCGTTTTACGCCAATCGTACCCGGTCTTATGATGAGGTGTTCCCCTGGGATCACCTGGATTATTATGTGTCCAAGGACTTTTTCATCCGGGAGAATCAACGTGCCCATCAGTCTCTGACCACGCCCAACTGCCGGCTGCAATGTGCCGGCTGCGGTGTAAATCAAAAGGTAGGAGGTGCTTGCTTTGCTGAAGATCCGAACGGTGTATGAAAAACGTGACCGGGCGAAGTATATCTCCCACCTGGATCTGAACCGGTGCATGCAGCGTGCCTTCCGCCGGGCGAAGCTTCCCATCTGGTATTCGGAGGGGTTCAATCCACGGCTATATCTCATGTTTCCACTGGCACTGTCCCTGGGCTTTGAAAGCGTGTGCGAGATTATGGATTTCAACCTGCGGGAGCTGGTGCCCTTTGCGGAACTGCAGGATCGGCTGAACGCTGTGTTGCCAGAAGGACTGCGGATCCGGCATGCGGCAGAACCGGTAAAAAAGCATACGGAAATCGGCTTTGCGGACTATTTGCTGGAGCTGGAAGCCTGGGAGGGATTTTCGGCAGCTTGGGACGGGTTTCTTGCCCGGGAATCCATTCTGATCCAGCGTACCAATAAGCGCAAGCAGCTGGTGCAGACGGAGATCCGTCCCCAGATCCAGTGCCTGTCCTGTCAGCAGGATGGGACACAGGTGCAGCTGGGGCTGCGGCTGCCGGCAGGGGCGCAAACCAATCTGAACCCTACGGCGGTGCTGGATGCCATGCAGGAACTGGAGCCGGGAACGGACTTTTCTGTGAACCGGGTACTGCGGGAAAAAATAATTTGCCATGACGGCACAGTTTTTTTCTGAAAACCCCTTGCACTTTTTGCAGAGCTGTGATATAATAGTAAAGCATTTGAAGTCCGCTGCGGGTTTCCGCAGTGAGAGTTAGTGCCATACAAATGACATTAAGTCGGATGGTCCGCTGCCTGGCAGGTTTCTGCCCGTACTGCCCATGCGGCAGGCGTTTCCGGAGCAGAATGCTCCCACGTCAAGGACAGGCAAGAACATTCGGAAAAAACAGGAGGAAAAACCATGGATGCACTGAAACTCATCAGCAATGACAGCATCAAGGCAGATGCGCCGGAACTGCACATCGGTGATACCGTAAAGGTACACGTTCGGATCAAGGAAGGCGACAAGAGCCGTATTCAGGTATTTGAGGGTACTGTGATTGCAAAGAAGCACGGTGGAATCAGCGAGACCTTTACCGTTCGCCGGGTAGCACACGGCTGCGGTATTGAGCGTGTATTCCCGCTTCACTCACCTGTTGTAGAAAAGGTTGAACTGGTTCGCAGCGGTAAGGTTCGCAGAGCGAAGCTGTACTATCTGCGTGATCGTGTCGGCAAGGCTGCAAAGGTAAAAGAGCAGATTCGCTAAGAGATGGTTTGTGCATGTGCGGAGCAGGTTCCTGCTTCGCATGTCACTTGCATCGAATGCGGAAGAAGGGGGACGTTACGTCCCTTTTTTGCTATCAGGATATTGCCGGGAACGGCTTTCAGAAAGGATCGGGTTGCAGCATGGAGAACGAATCTCTGGATACAAGCAAGGAAGAAACAAAAGAAGTACAGCAGCCTGCTGCGCCGGAGGAATCCGGAAAGCAGGAGGATTGGAAATCCCCGGTCAAGTCCCTGGTCAATGACCTTCTGGACATTGCAGAATCCGTCATTGTTTCCGTGTTTGTGGTGGTGCTGGTGTTTGCATTCATCCTGCGGCCGGTGACGGTGGACGGCAGTTCCATGAACCCTACCTTATATGATAAGGATCGGGTGCTGATGGTGGAGCTGTTCTATCATCCCCAGCGGGGCGATGTGGTCATCGTGGACGGCACCGAGGCGCATCTGTTTTCGGATCCGGGACAGACCCAGGTCGTTGAAAAGAAGGGTATCGGCATCAATCTGATCAAGCGTGTGATCGCTGTAGCAGGGGATCAGCTGGATATCGACTTTACCTCCGGTACTGTGACCCTTAACGGGGTGGTGCAGAAGGAGGATTACATCAATATGCTGACCACCCGGAATGACGGGGCGTTTACATATCCCCTGACCGTACCGGAGGGGTACATCTTCGTGATGGGGGACAACCGGAATGCTTCCACCGACAGCCGCAGCACCCTGGTGGGTTTTGTGCCGGAGGATGCCGTAATCGGGCATGCTGTCTATCGGTTTGCACGGGACGAAAAGCTGCGCAGCACCTGGGCGGAGCAGTTCAGTGTGATTGATTAAGGCGGATACGCCTGAAGAAAGGAGTGCCGGCAATGGCTGAACAGCAACCGGAGCAGAACCGAGAGGATGTTGAACGGAGCATTCTGGGAGATCTTCTGGATCTGATCGAATCCATACTTTGTTCGGTGTTCCTGGTGTTTCTGGTGTTTACGTTCCTGTTCCGCATTGCCACAGTGGAGGGGGCTTCCATGGTTCCCACCCTGGTAAATGGGGATCGGCTCATCATCTCAGAGCTGGGCTATACCCCTCAGCAAGGAGATGTGGTCATCATCAATGCAAGGAAAAGCTATCAGCTGGGTTCCGCACAGCAGGTGGTGGAGTCGGAGGGTCTGAACAAGCTGATCGTCAAGCGGATCATTGCGCTGGGCGGACAGAAGGTGGATATCGATTTCAATACCGGCACAGTAACGGTGGACGACCAGGTATTGCAGGAGGGCTACATCAATACCCTGACCACCCGGGACGAGGGCGGCATGCAGTTCCCGGTGGTCGTGCCGGAGGGGTATGTGTTCGTGCTGGGAGATAACCGAGATATTTCCAAGGACAGCCGACATCCCAATGTGGGCTTCGTACCGGAATCAGAAATCATGGGCAAGGCGCTGCTGCGCGTGTTCCCCCTGGACAAATTCGGGAAGGTTGGCTGAGTCCAATGAAACATGCTCCCCAGGGAGCGCTGTATAAAGGAGTTTTCATGGCAGAAATACGTTCGATTCAGTGGTTCCCGGGACACATGACCAAGACCCGGCGGATGATCACCGCCAATCTGTCCCTGGTGGACGCTGTGGTGGAGATCCTGGACGCCCGGATCCCGGTGAGCAGCCGGAACCCGGAAATGGACAGGCTTACCGGCGGCAAGCCACGGCTGCTGATCCTGAACAAAAGCGATATGGCGGACGAGCGTACCACCCAGCAGTGGCTGCATCGGCTGCGGAGATCCGGCTGTGCCGCCGTTGCAATGGACTGCAAATCCGGCAAGGGCGTCAAGCAGTTCCATCCGGCACTCCGGGAGCTGCTCAAGGAGCAGATTGCCCAGTGGCGTGCCAAGGGATTGTTGAACCGACCAATTCATGTGATGGTGGTGGGGATCCCCAACGTGGGCAAGTCCTCCTTTATCAATAAAATGGCAGGCGGCAAGCGTGCCAAGGTGGAGGATCGTCCCGGCGTGACCCGTACCAAGCAGTGGGTCAAGCTGGGGGACGGGGTAGAAATGCTGGACACTCCCGGTGTGCTCTGGCCGAAATTTGACGATCAGCAAGCAGCGCAGCGGCTGGCATTTACCGGTGCCATCAACGATGACGTGCTGGATATTGAAGCCCTCGCCATGCTGTTGCTGGAGTATTTGCACGAAGCGTATCCCCAGGCGCTGACCGCCCGGTATAAGATCAATCTGCCGGAAGGCACGGAAGGCAGAATCCTGCTGGAGGAGCTGGGCAGGAAGCGGGGCATGCTGGTGCCCGGGGGCGAAGTCAATACGGAACGGGCAGCGATCACGTTGCTGGATGAATTCCGGAGCGGCAAGCTGGGGCGGATCACTCTGGAGGCTCCGGAGAATGAGGGTGCATGATGGCAAGAGCACTTGCGGTAAAAACCCAATTGTTTGCATATGACGAGGCTGTCCGGAACAGTTATCCGGTGTTCTGTGGCGTGGATGAAGCCGGCAGAGGGCCGCTTGCCGGGGATGTGTATGCTGCGGCGGTGGTACTGCCGCCGGATGTGGTGATCCCCGGACTGGACGACAGCAAGAAGCTGACGGAAAAGCGCCGGGAAGCCCTGTACGATGAGATCATCGCCAAGGCGTCTGCCTGCTGTATTGCTGCCGCTACCGTGGAGGAGATCGAGCAGTTGAATATTTTACAGGCTGCCATGCTTGCCATGACCCGGGCGGTGTCCGGCCTGGAGATCCCGGTGCAGTGCGCACTGATCGACGGAAACCGGCTGCCCCGGATGAATTTGCCCATGCAGGCGGTGATCCACGGGGATGCCACCTCCGCAAGCATTGCAGCAGCCTCCGTGCTGGCGAAGGTTGCCCGGGATCGGTACATGCTGGCGCTGGATCAGCAGTATCCGGAATATGGCTTTTGCAAGCATAAGGGCTACGGCACCAAAGCCCATTACGAGGCGCTGGCTGCCCACGGCATCAGTCCGGTGCATCGGCGATCCTTCCTGAAAAATCTCACATGACCACCCGGCAGCAGGGCGCTCTGGGGGAGCAGGCTGTGGCAGCATATCTGACGGCAAAGGGCTATCGGATCCTGCGGCGGAATTACTGCATCCGGGGTGGCGAGATCGACATTATCGCAGAAAACGGCGAATACATCGCCTTTGTCGAGGTCAAGGCACGGCGGCCGGGCAGCATGGTAAGCGGCTTTGAGGCGGTGACGCCTGTCAAGCAGAAGCGCTTGCTTCGGACTGCCCAGGCTTATTTATATCAGTATCCCTCCGGGCTTCAGCCCCGGTTTGATATTGCGGCAGTGACCCTCCGGGGCAGTCAGGTGCTGGATCTGGATTATCTGGAGAATGCATTTGACGCAACGGATCAACCAACGGATTCTTTTTGAAAGGAGAGGTGGCGCTTCGGCGTCACGAGATCATCATGTTTTATAAAAGTACCAGAAACAGCGCACTGGCAGTAGACAGTGCAACCGCCATTTCCCAGGGTATTTCCGCTGACGGCGGTTTGTTTGTCCCCTCCGAAATTCCGTCCATTACCATGGACGAGATCAGACAGCTGTCCACAATGCGGTATGCGGACAGAGCAGCGTACATTTTTGCAAAGTATCTGACGGATTTTACTGAGGCGGAGATCCACCACTGCACCGACAGCGCATATAACACCAAGGCATTTGAAACCGATGCCATTGCCGAGATCAGTCACCTGTTTGATGGTACCTATATGCTGGAACTGTGGCATGGTCCCACCTGTGCCTTCAAGGATATGGCGCTGCAGGTGCTGCCCTATTTTCTGACCACTGCTGTAAAGAAGAAGGCGCTGAACAAGAAAATCGTGATCCTGGTGGCAACCTCCGGTGATACGGGGAAGGCTGCACTGGATGGCTTCAAGGATGTGCCCGGCACTGAGATCCTGGTGTTTTACCCGGAGGAGGGTGTCAGCCCCATGCAGAAGCGGCAGATGCGCACCCAGGAGGGCGGCAACGTGGGTGTATGCGCCATCAAGGGCAACTTTGACGATTGCCAGAACGGGGTCAAGGCGATTTTTACGGATCCACAAGTCAAGCAGCAGCTGGATCAGGCTGGCCTGATGTTCTCCAGTGCCAACTCCATCAACTGGGGACGGCTCCTGCCTCAGATCGTATACTATATTTCCGCATATGCAACCCTGGCAGCGGACGGGGAGATCAACTTCGGGGATCTCATCAACGTGGTGGTGCCCACCGGCAACTTCGGCAATATCCTGGCTGCTTATTATGCAAAGAAGATGGGTCTGCCGATAAAGAAGCTGATTTGTGCATCCAACATCAACAAGGTGCTGACCGACTTCATAAACACCGGCGTGTACAACCGGAACCGAGAATTCTTTGCAACCTGCTCTCCCTCCATGGACATTCTCATTTCCAGCAATCTGGAGCGGCTGCTGTACCTGCTCGCCGGAGAGGACGACGCCCAGATCCGGGAGTGGTTCGGTGCGCTGGCAAAGGAGGGCACCTATACGGTAACGGATGCAGTCAAGCAGGCACTCCAGGCGGATTTCTGCGCTGGCTTCTGCGACGATGCGGACACCAAGAAGACCATTCATGAGATCTACGAGAAGTATTCCTACACCTGCGATACCCATACCGCAGTGGCAGTGAAGGTGTACAAGGAATACAAGGAAAAGACCGGGGATACCACCAAGACCCTGATTGCTTCCACTGCAAGCCCCTACAAATTCAGTGCCAGCGTGCTGGAGGCTCTGGAGGGTGCGCCCTCCACACTGGATGAGTATGCCATGATCGATGCCCTGGCGGAGCGCTCCAAGCTGGAGATCCCGGCAGCTCTGGCACAGCTGAAAAACAAGCCGGAGCGGTTTACCGATTCCATTGCCCGCACGGATATGAAGGATTACGTGCTGCGGCAGCTGGGCCTTTGATCCATGAGCCTGTTTACCATCGGGGATCTGCATTTGTCCCTGGGGGTGCCCAGCAAGCCCATGAATGTGTTCAGCGGCTGGGAAAACCATATGGAGCTGCTGGAGCGGAACTGGCGGGAGCTGATCTCGCCGGAGGATACGGTGGTGCTGCCCGGGGATACCTCCTGGGGTATGACCCTGCCGGAGGCACTGGCGGATTTTCAGTTTATACAGGATCTGCCCGGGCAGAAGATTCTGCTGAAGGGGAACCATGACTACTGGTGGAACTCTATGAAGAAAATGACGGAATTCCTGGAGACAAACGGCCTGGATACCCTGCACATTCTCCACAACAACCACTACCCCTACGGCGAGTACGGCATCTGCGGCTCCCGGGGGTGGGTGAATATCGGCAACGAACAGGAGCAGAGTGCCAAGGTACTGGCACGGGAGGTGCAGCGACTGGAGGTTTCCATCTGCTCTGCGGAGCAGGCTGGGCTGGAGCCGGTGGTGTTTCTGCACTATCCCCCCATGTTCGGCAGCAGCTGCAACTATGATATTCTGGATGTGCTGTACCGACACCACATTACCCGGTGCTACTACGGGCATATTCACGGTTATAGTCACCGGTATGCCATTACCGGAGAGCGGGACGGCATCGACTTTCATATGGTGTCCAGCGATTATTTGGGATTTCGACCGGAATTTATCTTTTAAATTTGTGCAATATGTAGAACTCTTGTTTTTTACTAGCCAAAGGGCGGGCAGATATGTTATAATATAAAAGTGCGATTTAACCGTATTGCCCTGCGCATACGGATACATGAAAAATTGGAGGACGAAAAGAATGAGTTTAAAATCATCCGAGAAAATTGACGTAAATACACAGGAACTTACCTTTGAGATTTCCGCTGACGTGTTTGAGGACGCAGTGGAAAAGACCTACCAGAAGCAGAAGAAGAATATTACTCTGCAGGGCTTCCGGAAGGGCAAGGCTCCCCGGAAGATGGTAGAGAAGATCTACGGCGAAGGCGTGTTCTATGAGGATGCCATCAACAGCCTGCTGGGCCCTGAGCTGGGCAATGCCATCGAGGAAACCAAGCTGGTTCTGGTGGACAGACCCAAGGTTGAGGTAACTTCCATCAGCAAGGAAAACGGCATTGTCATCAAGGCAACCTGTATTACCAAACCGGAGGTTACCGTTCCGGAGTATAAGGGCATAAAGGCTCCGAAAAAGGTCAAGGATGTTACTGACGACGAGATCAACGCACAGATCGATGTGCTGCGTCAGAGAAATGCAAGAATCGTTTCCGTGGATGACCGTCCGGTTCAGAACGGTGACGAGGTCAACATGGACTTTGAGGGCTTCATCGATGGTGTGGCATTTGACGGCGGCAAGGGCGAAGGCTTCCCGCTGACCATCGGCAGCGGTCAGTTCATTCCGGGCTTTGAGGATCAGCTGGTTGGTCACAGCATCGGCGAGGAATTCGAGATCAATGTGACCTTCCCGGAAGAGTATCAGATGCCGGATCTGGCTGGCAAGCCTGCAACCTTCAAGATCAAGATCAACAGCATCAGCGTCAAGGAGCTGCCTGCGTTCGACGATGATTTTGCAAAGGATACCTCCGATTTCGATACTGCTGAGGAATTCCGTGCAGATATGAAGAAGCACATGGAGGAGAACGCAGAAAAGTCTGCGGCTTCCGCATTTGAGAACTATGTGTTCGATACCCTTATCAAGAACACCGAGGCTGTGATCCCCAATGTTATGTTCGAGCATCGGATCGACACCTTGATCCAGAACTTTGAGCAGTCCCTCCAGCAGCAGGGTATGTCCCTGGACATCTACCTGCAGTACACCGGCATGACCATGGACGCATTCCGGGATACCTTTGAGGAGCGGGCGCAGAACGAAGTAAAGCTCCGCCTGGCACTGGAGAAGATCGCAGAGATGGAGAACATCCAGGTGACCGAGGAGGAGATCAACGAAGGTCTGGCACCCCTGGTTGCACAGAGCGGTCTGGAGCTGGAAGCCATCAAGAGCCGCATCCCCATGGAGGACTACATCGTGGATCTGAAGGTTGGCAAGGCTGCTGACCTGGTGAAGGAAGCCGCTGTGGTTGACAACACCATCGAAGAAGAAAAGCCGGCTGAAGAAGCTGCTGAATAATCGGAAGCATATATCCACCTCGTATTGATCGGGGTGGATATTGTGGCAATAGATCATTTGTCAGAATATCGGGAAAGGAGAGATGCGTGCGACCGTGCGCATCGACAGAAACAATGAGCTTAGTACCATATGTAGTAGAACAAACCAGCCGTGGAGAGCGTTCCTATGATATTTTCTCCCGACTGCTGAACGACCGGATCATTATGCTCAGCGAGGATGTGAACGATACCACCGCAAGCCTGGTGGTGGCGCAGCTGCTGTACCTGGAGAGCCAGGATCCGGACAAGGATATCAGTCTGTATATCAACAGTCCCGGCGGTTCTGTCAGTGCGGGCTTTGCCATCTACGATACCATGCAGTATATCAAATGCGATGTTTCTACCATCTGCATCGGTCTTGCCGCATCCATGGGCGCATTCCTGCTTTCCTCCGGTGCCAAGGGCAAGCGCTTTGCCCTGCCCAACAGTGAGATCATGATTCACCAGCCTCTGATCGGCGGCGGTGGTTTATCCGGCCAGGCAACCGATATCCAGATCCGCACAGAGAACCTGCTGCGCACCAAGGAAAACCTGAACCGGATCCTGTCTGAGAACACCGGCAAGTCCATTGAAGATATCCGCCGGGATACGGATCGTGACAACTTCATGACCGCCAACGAGGCGATGGAGTATGGACTCATCGACAAGGTTATTGCAAAGAGGTAATCGGAATGCCAGAAAATTTTAAGAAGTGCAATTTCTGCGGTAAGGGCGAAAACAAGGTACAGAGCATGTTTTCCGCAGGAGATGTAAATATCTGTGACGAATGCGTCTGCTATTGCTATGAGCTGCTGTATGGGGCGGATGCACAGCCAAAGGGCAAGGGCAAGTCCCGGAAAAAGTCGGCTGAAAAGGAAATGAAGCTGCTGAAGCCGGCAGAGATCAAAAAAGTCCTGGATGAGTATGTTATTGGTCAGGACGCTGCCAAGGTTGCACTGTCCGTTTCTGTATACAACCACTACAAGCGGATCTTCAGCCAGGATGACGGCGAGGACGTGGAGTTGCAAAAGAGCAACGTGCTGCTGCTGGGGCCTACCGGAGTAGGAAAAACCTTCCTGGCACAGACCCTGGCACGAACCCTGGACGTGCCCTTTGCCATTGCGGACGCTACCACCATCACCGAAGCCGGCTATGTGGGGGACGATGTAGAGAATGTACTGCTGCGTCTGATCCAGGCGGCGAACTACGATGTGGAGGCGGCGGAGCGGGGCATCATCTACATTGACGAGATCGACAAGATCGCCCGCAAGTCCGAGAACACCTCTCTGACCCGGGATGTCAGCGGCGAGGGCGTACAGCAGGCTTTGCTGAAAATCATTGAGGGCACCGTGTCCAACGTACCTCCTCAAGGCGGCAGAAAGCATCCCAACCAGGAGTTTATCCACATCAATACCAAGAATATTCTCTTTATCTGCGGCGGTGCTTTCGATGGGCTGGAGCGTGCCATTTCCAAGCGGCTTCAATCCTCCTCCCTGGGCTTTGGGGCGGATGTGATCTCCAAAAAGGCGAAGATCAAAAACATTTTCCGCAAGGCAATTCCACAGGATCTGGTGAAATTCGGCATGGTGCCGGAGCTTGTGGGCAGACTGCCCATCATCACCGCCCTGGACGAGCTGGATGAGGCGTCCCTGGTGCGGATCCTTACCGAGCCGAAAAATGCTCTGGTGAAGCAGTACTGTAAGCTGTTCGGCTATGACAACATTGAACTGGTCATTGAGCCGGAAGCGCTGGAGGCAATTGCCAAGCGCGCTCTGGAGCAGAAAACCGGTGCCCGGGGACTTCGTGCGATTCTGGAGGATATCCTGATGCAGTGCATGTTTGATGCTCCTTCGGAAAGCGGCATCGCCAAGGTAATTGTGAATGCAGCCTGCGTACAGGAGCATAAGCAGCCTTTGATGCTGAACCAGGATGGTGCACCTGTGGGCGAGTCCGCATAACATGTGAAACGTGTTGTATCATTTTGATGTGTACAATGTCAAAGGAATGGTAGGGATGCTCCCTGCCATTCTTTTTTACTGCTGTCGCCCGGCACCCAAAAACCACTGCACAGTTTGACTGCGGAGCCTGTTGATTCTGGTTTGCCATATTGGGTTTTTGTCGGAATATGGGGGAATTTTCGCACAATTTTCACACGGTTTTCCTCTGCAATTCACTTGCATTATTCCCCGAAATCCTGTATAATAGGTGTAGATTCCAAAGGAATCGGAACTTTCCGCACACCCTGCACAGGTGCGGAAACGGCGACTGGACCGGTGCAGCGGTAGATTGGATAGAGATATGAAACAGGATGAAAAGCTGACGATCAGACCGAAAACAGAATGGCTGCCCACCATCGCAATGCGTGGGCTGGTGGCATTCCCCGGTATGGTCATGCATTTTGATATTGCAAGGGATCCTTCCGTCAAGGCAATTGACGCTGCATTGCATGGGGATCGCCGTGTGTTCCTGGTGGCGCAGCGGGATGTGTTTACGGAAGAACCCGGCCCCAAGGATGTATATAAAGTAGGCGTGATCGCCGAGGTGCGCCAAACCCTGAAAACCCCGGACAATGTGCTGCGGGTACTGATCGAGGGTGTGGACAAGGCAAAGCTGCTGACTCTGGATACAGAAGGGAAGTATTTGCAGGCACAAGTGCGGAAGGTGCCGGATTACGGCAGAGCCAGGGTGGACGAAACCGAGCTGACTGCCTTGGCACGATCCGTGAAGGAAGCATTTGAGCAGTACTGCCAGCTGGTGCCCCGGATGCCTAAGGAATTGGTGGCATCTGTGCTGTGCCAGGATGACCCCTACGAGATCTTTGACAATGTGGCGCATAATATGAATCTGGACTTTGCTGCCAGACAGCAACTGCTGGAGGAGAACAATATTCTTGTCCGGCTGGGCATGCTGTACGGATTCCTGAACAGGGAAGTGGATATTCTGAATCTGGAGCGCCAGATCCAGGAGGAAGTCAAGGAAAATGTGGACAAAAGCCAGCGGGATTACTACCTGCGGGAGCAGATGAAGGTGATCTCCTCCCAGCTGGGGGAGGACGAAACCGGGCAGGATGACGCCTATGACTACATGGAGCGAATCGAAGCCCTGGAGCTGTCCGAGGAATGCCGCAATAAGCTGATGCGGGAGGCGGAGCGTCTCACCAAGATGCCCCCTTACACCCAGGAATCCTTTGTGATTCGGAATTATCTGGATACTTGCCTGGAATTGCCCTGGAATCACAGTACCAAGACCAAGCTGAACATCGAAAAGGCGGCTAAAGTGCTGGATAAGGATCACTACGGCATGAAAAAGGTGAAGGAGCGCATTCTGGAAAGTATTTCCGTACACGCCCTTGTGCCGGAGGTGACCGGGCAGATTCTGTGCCTGGTGGGACCTCCCGGTGTGGGCAAAACCTCCATCGGCCGTTCCATCGCTAAGGCGTTGGGCAGGGAATATGTGCGGGTATCCCTGGGGGGTATTAAGGATGAGTCCGATATCCGGGGCCATCGTAAGACTTATGTGGGGGCAATGCCCGGCCGGATCATCAATGCCATGAAACAGGCGGGCACCAATAATCCCCTGATACTCCTGGACGAAATTGACAAAATGAGCAATGACTTCAAGGGAGATCCCTCCTCCGCCATGCTGGAGGTGCTGGACAGTGAGCAGAACAAGACCTTCCGGGATCACTTTATTGAGCTGCCCTTTGATCTGAGTCATGTGCTGTTCGTGACCACTGCCAATACCACTGATACCATTCCGGCACCCCTGCTGGATCGTATGGAGGTCATTGAGCTGAGCAGCTACACCCGGGAGGAGAAGTTCCACATTGCCAAGGAGCATCTCTACCCCAAGCAGCTGAAAAAGCATGGTCTGCGGCAGAGCCAGATGAAGATGGAGGATTCTGCGTTCTATGATCTGATCGATTTCTACACCCGGGAAGCCGGCGTCCGGAATCTGGAGCGCCAGGTGGCAACCCTTTGCCGGAAAACTGCCAAGGTGATCGTGGAGGGATCTGCAAAGCGGATCATCTTCTCCGCAGACAACCTGGAGGAATATCTGGGGGTACACAAGTTCCTGCCGGATGTACACAGCGACCGGAACGAGGTGGGCGTGGTCAACGGCCTTGCATGGACTTCCGTGGGAGGCGTGCTGATGCCGATCGAGGTGCTGGTGCTGGATGGCAAGGGCAGTGTAGAGCTGACCGGTTCTCTGGGAGATGTGATGAAGGAAAGCGGCAAGCTGGCTGTCAGCTATGCCCGGCTGGTGGCTGGACAGTTCGGCATTGACCCGAATTTCTACAAGACAAAGGATCTGCACATTCATGCACCGGAGGGGGCAGTGCCCAAGGATGGCCCCTCTGCGGGGGTTACCATGTTGACAGCGGTGATTTCTGCTCTGTCCGGGATTCCGGTGCGGAGCGATGTGGCAATGACCGGGGAGATCACCCTGCACGGCAAGGTGCTGCCCATCGGGGGACTCCGGGAAAAGACCATGGCGGCATACAAGGCAGGCATTCGCACGGTGATCGTGCCCAAGGCTAATCAGCCGGATATCACAGAGGTGGATCCGGTGGTGCGGGATGCCATCACCTTTGTGTATGCGGAAACCATGGCGGACGTGCTGTCCGTAGCTCTGGAATCCGTTCCGGCGGATCTGGCGGCATCTACGGTGTATAATCAGACAGAGCAGGGAAAGCAGCCGGGTCAGATGCCGGTGCATTCCTGAGGAGGCAAGCATGCAGTTTAACAAGGCGGAATTTGCTGCGGCATACGGATCCTTCTCCCAGATTCCGGCGTGCAGCCGGATGGAGATCGCCTTTGCGGGCAGATCCAATGTGGGGAAGTCCACACTCATTAACAAGATCTTCAATCGAAAAAATCTGGCACGGGTCAGTGCTGTGCCGGGGAAAACCGCTACCATCAACTTTTATCAGCTGGAGCATGTATATTTTGTGGATTTGCCCGGTTATGGCTATGCAAAGGTGGCAAAGTCCGAGAAGGAACGCTGGGCGGGATTGATCGAGGGATATCTGAATTCGGAGCGGGATATCCGGCTGATCTTCCTGCTGATCGATATGCGGCATGCTCCCTCAGCGGACGATCTGCACATGATCGACTACCTGGTGGAGGCGGAGCTGCCCTTTGTGGTGATCCTCACCAAGGCGGACAAGCTGAAAAAGATGGCGCGTCAGGCTCGGATGGAGGCATTTGCACAGGAGATCCCGTATTTTTCGGAGCTGACCGTGATTCCGTTTTCCTCCCAGACCTTTGAGGGTGTGGAGCAGGTGCGGCAGATCATCACCGAGCTTGCAGAAGAAGGCGACTAAGAAGCGACCTGCTTTTTATAAAGCAGGTCGCTTTGCTGTGTGAAGCACCTGGGATGGCGGCTTGTTTGGAGGGAAAGTGATATGATAACGGGGCGATTTATGATGGATTTCTTGCAATTTTCATTTGGATATCCCATTCTCCTGTCGAAGTTCGGGAAAGTGTAGCAGCAAATGTACACACATCGACGGACACTCTTGAAACATTACTGCAAGATAAAGACGTTCAAGCCAGAGAAGCAGCTGTTTCAAATCAAAATTCACCGTTATCAAAAGATATATGAACATCTTCATGAGGATCATGAAGATGTTCGAGGCAGCGGAACGTAGGCTTCAATCAGAATCACTAACAAAGCTGATTTGTTATGCATGCAACGTATCCTGCGTTAACGGATCCATCTTCAACTGTGACAGCGACTTCGGTATATTCATGCAACACTGTGCAGGACTTGGACGGCGTTGCCTAATATGCATGATAGCGCTGCAATGCTTTGTGTGGGATTGTCACAATAGGCTTGCGGGACAGACGGAAATGTGATATACTAATAATATATTACATGATTCTGCGGTACTGTCTGGATCGAAGGAGGAAAGGAAATGACCGGAACACAGCGTGCCCGGGCAGTCTGCGACCGGCTGGAGCAGGTCTACCCGGATGCTGTCTGCGCACTGCATTATCAGAAGCCCTACGAGCTGATGATTGCTGCACGGCTGTCTGCCCAGTGTACGGATGCCAGGGTGAACATTGTCACAAGAACCCTCTTTGAAAAGTATCCGACCCTGGAGTCGTTTGCCAATGCAGAATTGACGGAGCTGGAGCAGGATATCCGGCCCTGCGGCTTTTACCACACCAAGGCCCAGAGCATCATCGGCATGTGCCGGCGGATTCTGGAGGTGTACGGCGGCGAGCTGCCCCATACCATGGAGGATCTGCTGACCCTGCCGGGTATCGGCAGGAAGACGGCGAATCTGCTGATGGGGGATGTGTACGGCAAGCCTGCGGTGGTGACGGATACTCACTGCATCCGCATTTGCGGACGGCTTGGTCTGACCCGACATAAGGAACCGGCAAAGGTGGAGGCGGATTTGTGGAAGGTATTGGAGCCGGAGCGTGCTTCGGATTTCTGCCACCGGATCGTGCTGTTCGGCAGAGAAATCTGCCGTGCCCGGCATCCCAGATGTGAGGGCTGCCCTTTGCAGGATCTGTGTCCGGATTTTCATGATAAATTCCCAAAAAGGCTTGACAAACAGGCGTAAGCATTGTAAACTTATGTTATGTGTTTGTGAATCGGAAAAAAGAAAACTAAGGCAGCACCGCATGGGGTCTGCACGGCAGATACCCTGTGTGCTGTCCAAAGTATATAACAGTAAAGGCGGAAAATTGAATGGGTATTTTTGAACGCATTTTCGGCTCCTACAGCAAGAAGGAGCTGGCTCGGATCGAACCGATCAAGAACAAGGTGCTGGATCTGGAGGATGAATATAAGTCCATGTCCGATGCAACGCTGAAGGAACAGACTGTAAAGTTCCGGGAGCGGTTGAGCAACGGCGAGACCCTGGATGATATTCTTCCGGAGGCATTTGCAGCAGTCCGGGAGGCGGCTGACCGTGTGCTTGGCAAGCGTCCGTTCCCTGTACAGCTGATCGGTGCCACCGTACTGCATCAGGGCAGAATCGCCGAGATGAAGACCGGTGAAGGTAAGACCCTGGTGGCATGCGTTGCATCTTATCTGAATGCGTTGTCCGGTGAGGGCGTTCATGTCGTTACAGTCAATGACTATCTGGCAAAGACACAGTCCGAGGAAATGGGCAAGGTGCATCGTTTTATGGGGCTGACCGTTGGCTGCATCCTGCACGGGCTGAACAATGACCAGCGCCGGGAAGCATACAACTGCGACGTTACATACGGCACCAACAATGAGCTGGGCTTTGATTACCTGCGTGACAACATGGTCATTTATAAAAAGGACAAGGTACAGCGCGGACACAATTTTGCCATCGTGGATGAGGTGGACTCCATCCTGATCGATGAGGCAAGAACCCCGCTGATTATTTCCGGCAGAGGGGATAAGTCCACAGAGCTGTATACAGTTGTGGACAAATTCGCCAAGACTCTGACTGCCACCACCGTGGTGGAAATGGACGATAAGCTGGATCAGGATGAAGCCAACGAAGAGGCGGATTACATCATCGACGAGAAGGCAAAGACTGCTACCATCACACGCCGGGGCGTCCGGAAGGCAGAGAAGTACTTCAACGTGGAAAATCTGATGGATCCGGACAATATGACTCTGCTGCATCACATCAACCAGGCACTGAAGGCAAACGGCATCATGCACGCAGACATCGACTATGTGGTCAAGGACGGAGAAGTCATCATCGTGGATGAATTCACCGGCCGTCTGATGCTGGGCAGACGCTTCAATGACGGTCTGCACCAGGCCATCGAAGCAAAGGAAGGCGTGAAGATTGCCAACGAGAGCAAGACTTTGGCTACCATTACATTCCAGAACTACTTCCGTCTGTACAACAAGCTGTCCGGTATGACCGGTACGGCAATGACCGAGGAAGACGAGTTCAAGGAAATCTACAAGCTGGACGTCATTGCCATCCCCACCAATAAGCCGGTACAGCGTATCGACCACGAGGATCGGATCTACAGAACCGAAAAGGGCAAGTTTGAAGCCATCATCGACCAGGTCTGCGAGTGCCATGCCAAGGGGCAGCCGGTGCTGGTTGGTACCATTTCCATTGAAAAGTCTGAGCTGTTGTCCCGGATGCTGACCCGGAAGGGCATCAAGCACAATGTGCTGAATGCAAAGCAGCATGCTCGTGAGGCAGAGATCGTGGCACAGGCAGGCAAGCTGGGCGCAGTGACCATTGCAACCAACATGGCGGGCCGTGGTACGGATATTATGCTGGGCGGTAACGCTGAATTTTTGGCAAAGGCAGAAATGCGCAAGCAGGGCTACGAGGATGATATCATCAACGAGGCTGTGGGTTATGCGGATACGGAGGACGAGCAGATCCTGGCGGCAAGAGCTGTTTACAAGGAATTGTACGACAAGTTCAGTGCCGAGGTCAAGGAAAAGGCAGTGGAGGTCAAGAAAGCAGGGGGATTGTACATTCTGGGTACAGAGCGGCATGAATCCCGGCGGATCGATAACCAGCTCCGTGGACGTTCCGGTCGTCAGGGTGACGAGGGCGAAAGCTGCTTCTTCCTGTCCGTAGAGGATGACCTGATGCGGATCTTTGCCGGGGAGCGTCTGGAGAACATGATGCGTACCCTGAACGTAGAGGAGAACATGCCCATCGAGAGCCGCATGCTCACCAAGATCATCGAGTCCTCCCAGAAGAAGGTGGAGGGCAGAAACTTTGCGATCCGGAAGAATGTCCTCAACTACGACGATGTTATGAACAAGCAGCGTGAGATCATCTATGAGCAGCGTGCAACCGTGCTGAACGGGGACGATATCCACGAGTATATTCTCAAGATGATGGAGGAGCTGATCGCCTCTACGGTGGATCAGTATCTGATCGACGATGACAACAAGGAAGACTGGAACCTGGTCGGGCTTCGTGATCACTTCATGGGCTGGATCACCGTGGACGGGGATCTGGAATACGAGGGTGAGGAGTATGAGTCCATCACCAAGGATGAAATCAAGAAGTTCCTGACGGAGCGTACCTTGAAGGCATATGCAGACCGGGAAGCTCACTACGGCGCAGAGACGCTTCGTGAGCTGGAGCGTGTGATCCTGCTGAAGGTAGTGGATACCAAGTGGATGGCGCACATTGACGACATGGACGAGCTGAAGCGGGGCATCGGTCTCCGGGCAATGGGCAACAAGAACCCGGTTGTAGAGTATCGGTTTGAAGGTATGGATATGTTCGACGCTATGATCGACTCCATCCGGGAGGATACGGTTCGCCTGCTGCTGACCGTTCAGCTGCAGCAGAACCAGGTGCCGGAGCGTGAGCAGGTAGCAAAGCCCGATGCACCCAATGCAGGTGCCGGTGACGGCAGCTTTTCCAATGCACCGGCAAAGAAGAAGATCGGTCCCAATGAGCCCTGCCCCTGCGGCAGTGGAAAGAAGTATAAATTATGCTGCGGAATGAAGAAGTGATCGAACAGGGTAGGGCGCTGGCTGCGGACTGCCGGCGGGAGCTGACAGAGCATATCCTGCCCTTCTGGAATCAGCTTTCTGACCCAAGAGGGGGATTTTACGGCAGGATGGATGCGGCGCTGAAGCTGTATCCGGACGCCCCCAAGGGTGTGATCCTCCATGCCCGGATCCTCTGGGCATACTCCAGCGCCTATCTTGCATTGCAGGATCCGGCTCTGCTGGAGCATGCAGCACATGCCTACCGGTTTCTCCGGACATACTGCTATGACAAAGCATATGGGGGCATGTTCTGGTCAGTCACGGCACAGGGGGAGCCCTGCGACACCATCAAGCATACATACAATCAAGCGTTCTGCATATATGGGCTGTGCGCCTATTACCGGGCGAGCGGGGATGTGACCGCCCTGGAGCTTGCAGAAAAGCTGTTCGACACCATTGAGGAGAAAACACCGGATGCCTACGGCTACGGGGAGGCATTTACCCGGGACTGGCAGCCGGCGGACAATGAGGCGCTTTCCGAAAACGGATTGTCTGCGGTGAAGACCATGAACACGGTGCTGCATCTGGTGGAAGCTTATACGGAGCTTTACCGGGTGACCCGGCGGGAGCAGGTGGCACAGCGGCTGCGGTGGCTGCTGGATCTGACCCGGAACCGGATCTATGATCCGGAGCGGTGCGCACTGCGGGTGTTCTTTGACGGACAGTGGAATGAAATCGGGGATGTTTATTCCTACGGTCACGACATTGAGGCAAGCTGGCTTCTGACCCGTGCCTGTGACGTGCTGGAGGATGAAACATATACAGCGGCGTTTGCGGAGATTGCCGTCCGGATCGCCGGAAAAATTCAGTCCTGCGCCCTGGAGCAGGGTGCGCTGAATGATGAATATGCGGCAGGAAACATCAACAAAAAGCGTGTCTGGTGGGTGGAAGCTGAGGGCGTTGTGGGATTTCTCAATGCGTACCAGCTCAGTGGTGATCCTGCATTTTTCCGGACAGCCCAGCAGCTGTGGCGGTACATCCGTACATACCAGATCGACCGCAGAGAGGGCGGCGAGTGGCATGCGGAGGTGGCGTTTGACAACGTGCCCATGCAGGTGTTTGACATGGCTGGGCCTTGGAAGTGTCCCTATCACAACAGCCGGATGTGCCTGGAAACGATGCAGAGGATCCGGGCTATGACGCAGGGTTGATGCAACAAAACAGGAGGGAAAGAACAGCATGAAGGTCAAACTCAGCAAGCAGGTTCTCGTTGCGGCATGCAGTCTTTGCACTGCGGCAGCTATGGCGGCCACCACTGTAATGCCCGTTTTTGCGGATGCAGGGGAGAAGCCGCCGGAGGTCACAGAGGAGGAACGGGTGTTCCCGGATCCGGACAGTTTCAGTTATGATGACGTAGAGATCAATTTTGCGAAGGCTTTGCAGTATTCCCTGTATTTTTACGATGCGAACAAGTGTGGCCCCGGCATCACCGGAGGCAATCTGGAATGGCGGGGAGATTGCCATGTAGAGGATGCTACCATTCCTCTCAAGCCCATGGGAGAGGATTTCAAGGGCACGAACCTGTCCCAGGAATTCATCGACGAGCATAAGGATCTGCTGGATCCGGATGGGGACGGACTCATCGACTGCTCCGGCGGCATGCACGATGCAGGAGATCATGTAAAATTCTGTCTCCCCGGCAGTTATGCCGCATCCACCGTAGGCTGGGGCTATTATGAATTCCGGGACGCATATGTGAAAACCGGCACGCAGGAGCATGTGGAGGACATCCTGCACTGGTTCAACGATTTTTACATGAAGAGCACATATCTGGACGAAAACGGTGAAGTGGTGGCATACTGCTACCAGGTGGGCGAGGGCAATATCGACCACAACTACTGGATCGCACCGGAGCTGCAAAACGAAAATCTGCTGGACTTTGCCCGTCCTGCATACTTTGCCACAACAGAAACCCCTGCCTCCGACATGTGTGCCGGCACGGCGGCTTCCCTTGCCATCAACTACCTGAACTTCAAGGACACGGAGCCGGAGTATGCAGCCGAGAGCCTGCAAAAGGCAATCGCCCTGTATGACTTTGCAGTCAAGACCCATACCGAGACGGAGGGCTTGAAGGTCACCAGTCTGGGCTATGACGGGGGCTTCTACACCTCCAGCTATGACTACGACGAACTGGCGTGGGCAGCTGTGTGGCTGTATGAATGCACCGGCGAGTGGGACTATATTGACGACATCATTCATGTGGATGAAACCATAACCGGGGACATGGGGGCTCATCCCTACACCGGTTATCTGAAGCGGATCATCTCTGACACCGGCAACTGCTGGCAGAACATCTGGGTGCACTGCTGGGATACGGTATGGGGCGGTGTATTTGCAAAGCTGGCACCCATCACCAACATCTCCCGTGACTGGTACATTTTCCGGTGGAATCTGGAGTACTGGTCCGGCATGAACGAGCAGGATGCTGCGGCAGCACCTGCCAAAGCAGAGCAGAACAATGTTACCATGGCGGCAAGCGTGCCTGCGGTGACCTCCCATAAGAACTTTGGTCTGGACGATCAGATCTGGAACACCAAGATCACGGCGGAGGAAATTGCGGATCTGCCCACCGAGGATGGTGCATTCCTGGCAAAGACACCGGCTGGCTTTTCCATGCTGAACGAATACGGCTCCGCCCGGTATGACGCTGCCGCACAGCTTTGCGCCTGCGTCTACGCCAAGGAAACCGGGGATAACACCTTTGTGGACTGGGCAGAGGGGCAGATGGAGTACATTATGGGTAAGAACCCCATGAACCGCCCCTACATTGTTGGATATTCTCCTACGGCAGCAAGCCATCCCCATCACCGGGCGGCACACGGCTCCAAGACTCTGAACATGGATGATCCTCAGACACAGACCCATGTGCTCTGGGGTGCGCTGGTAGGCGGCCCGGATGCCAGCGACTGGCACCGTGATATTACCAAGGACTATATTTATAACGAGGTTGCTGTGGACTATAACGCAGCATTCGTGGGGGCATGTGCCGGTCTGTATAACTTCTGCGGCACGGAGGATATGAAACCCCAGGAAAACTTCCCACCCTCTGAGGCTTCCATGAAGGGGGACATTGTGGAGTATAAGCTGAAGGCTTCCATCGGTCAGGAAGACAACATGGCAACGCAGGTGCTGGTGGAGATCGACAACTCCAGTTTCCTGCCGCCCCACTATCTGAAGGAAACCAAGGTGCGCTATTACTTCAGCATTGCAGAGCTTCTGAAGAACGGACAGACTCTGGACGATCTGACTGTCCGGGTGGACTATGACGCCATGAAGTCCAATACGAACGGCGAGCATGAGGTCACTTATGAAGTGGTGCAGTACAACGACAAGGGTGACTGCTATCTAGAGATGACCTGGACGGGATATGAATTCTACGGAACCATGCAGTTCCAGTTCGCACTGATGGCACAGGTACAGAATGAGGAGTATACCTTCATCTGGGATCCCACCAACGACTACAGCCGTTCCGGTCTGTCTACCTGTGATGAACTGGGCGTGACCCTGGCGGAGGCGCTGACCGAATACGATCTGATTACCATGTATGTGGATGGAGAGCATGTATGGGGCAAGGCGCCTGCGGACGCGCAGGAGGATGAAACCCTGTACGGAGATGTGGACTGCAATGGCGCTGTGGAAATCGCAGATGTTGTGCTGCTGTCCCGGTATGTGGCACAGGACAAGGATGCAAAGGCGGTCACTGCACAGGGACTGCTGAATGCGGACTGTGTGAAGGACGGCAATGTGGATATGGAGGACATTACAGCCATTGCCCGGTATTTGGCACACCTGATCGAAGCATCCCAGCTTGGAAAGGCATCTTAATCAAATACGCAAAATCAAACGGTACAGAGACTTCTGTACCGTTTTTTGCTGAAATGGGAAATATGCAGGCGCAAAAAATTATAGATTCTGGATGCTTTCGTCATTGACGCACCGATGATTGCGTGGTATAATTAAAATGTGAAGCTATGAGCGTAATAAAGTAACTTTGCACAAAGAAAGTATATAATCCTTGTGCAGTATTGCTGAAATTGCATGTAGTTTTATAGTATTTTAAGGAAATGAGGCAGAATATGAGCATGTTCTTCAAACGAAGCATGTCTGCACTGCTGGCAGCCACCATGCTGACCATGGCGGCTCCATTCGACAGCCTGGCGGTCTTGGCGGAGGATCTGGAATCCACCGTGACCATCGGCTCGGCGGATGTCAACGGAGACAAGCAGGTTGACGAGAAGGATTGTGCGCTGATCCTGGAAGCGATCGGTAGCACGACCGGAACCGCTTCGGTCACAGCAGACAATGAGGCTTTGAACGTGTACGGCGATGCAGTCATCGACGTGCGGGATCTGATGGCAGTGAAGGATGCCATCAACGGAATAAAGGCTTATGTGCCGGAGGAGGCGACTGTTTCAGAGCAGGTTGATCTGAGCATCAGCTCCACCACCGGATACGCCGGGGAAAAGGCGACCTTTGCAATAAGCCTGGCGGACTGGGAAATGGACGTTGCTGCCTATGAAATGAGGCTTTCCCTGGACAATGCGCTGACCGTGGAGGAGGTGTCCTGCAACGGAGATGTGCAGTATAAACTGGACGGCAGCACATTGAAGCTGTACGGCATGTACAGCGGCTCGCCCGCATACCGGGGCACTCTGGCGACCATTACGGTTACACTTCCGCCGGAGGCTTACGGGGATTATGGCGTTTCCGTAGTGGGTGCGGATTTCTTCAACAGTGCATACCAGGAATATGCATACCAGGCTGCCACTGGCGGTGTGACCGTGGATATGGAAACCAAGCCGGTTTATCTGCGGGCTTCGGAGCTGAACTCCAAGTCCCTGCAGCTGAGCTGGAGCATGCCCTTTGATGCGGACAAGGTGACCGGCTATATCATCAGCCGAGACGGGGAGGAAATCGGCCGCACGGAGGATCTGTTCTTTGATGATAAGGATTTGGAAACTGGCAAGAGCTATTTGTATAGCGTGCAGGCATACGGCACGGACTATCTGTCCGCTCCCTCCCGCACCATTACTGTGACCCCCACTGCGCCGGTGATCCAGTCCATCAGTCTGCCGGACGGAAAAAATGCGGTGGGCGGAGCATCCACCCTTGTGACCTGTTTGATGGAGCATGGGGTACGGGCAAAGACATACACCCTGTACTGCACGGATGAGGAGGGCACCCGCACCGTCATCAGCGAAGGAGAGGATCAGAGCTTTTCTGAGCTGCAGGTCAGATGGCAGCTGTCCGAGCTGAAAACCGGCACTTATACGCTGGGACTGACTCTGACGGATGTGGACGGTTCTGAAGTTTCTGCGGAGACCACTGCACAGGTGGATAACACACCGCCGGGGGAAGTGTTCGGCTTTACCGTCATTCCCGGGGATGAGCAGAACGAGTTGACCTGGGGGATTGCAGCGGAGCTGAAGGTTGTGGGCTACCGGATCTATCGCCGGACTGCCACCAGCAACTACAGCGAGCTTGCTTATGTGGAGGGACGTTCCACGCTGAAGTATGTGGACAAGGACGTGGAAACCGGTCTGGAATACTTCTATATCATTGCAGCCGTTGACAAGTACGGTATGGAGGGAACCTTCTCTGCGGAGGTCAGCGGATCTGCGCATGTGGATCAGACCATGCCGGAGATCACCCTGTTCCTGCCGGGCAGCGGCACTGTGCTTTACTCGGTGGTGACGCTGAATGTCAAGGCACAGGACAACATCGGCGTAGCGAAGATTACCTGCTTCCTGTCCGATGATGAGGGCGAGACCTGGAAGGCACTGTTTACCGCCAACGGGGACAGCGTAAGCTATCGGTTTGATACAAGTGCCTATGATGAGGCATCTGTACAGATCAAGGCAGTTGCCTATGACTACGCCGGCAATGAAAGCAGCGGCGCCAATATCAATATTTACGCCATTGACAACAAGGGACCGGAGCAGGTGACCGGCGTAAATCTGAAGACATCCGGTGCAACTACAGCTACCGTTGCCTGGGAGGATGTGCCCGACCAGGATCTGCACCACTTTGTGGTCAGATACGGTGTGACGGGAAGCAGCGGTTACAAGACGGAGAATATCTACCGCACCCTGGGCATCAACCTGAGTGGACTCAAGCCCGGAGAGAGCTATACCGTAGTGGTTGCCGCAGTGGATACATACGACAACCAGGGTGAATTCTCCGAGCCGCTGATCTTCACCACCCCGGAGGATACCACAGCACCGGTGATTGCTTCGATCTATCCCACACCCAGCTATTTTGCAAAGGCCATTCCGCTGCAGGTGAACGCAAGGGATGACTTTTCTGTAGCATCCGTAACGGTGGAGGCTTCCACGGATCAGAAGACCTGGAAGCAGATTGCTGTCATTGAAAATACAGAACCTACGAAAAATTACTTCAGCGCACCCTACACCCTGGACGTGACCGACTATCCGGAGGGAACGCTCTATGTGCGTGCCTACGCAGAGGATCTGGCAGGGAACAAGGGTACGGTAGAGAATGCTGCTGTATATGAGTATATGGTGGATCGGACTGCCCCTGCCGCTATGGATACCCTGCGGGCAGTGGAGAACGATTCCTGCATCGAGCTGCTGTGGAAAGAAGCAGATACAGATGTGAATTACTACCGGCTGTACCGGGCAGACGGGGAGGACGGAGAATTCCGGCTGCTCTACGACAGAATCCGGTATCTGAATCATTTTGACCGGCAGGTGACCACGGATGTGCAGTACCGGTATCAGGTGACTGCGGTGGACATTGCCGGCAACGAAAGTGAACCCTCCAATGTGGTAGCTGCGACCCTGCAGGAGGATACCACCGCGCCGGAGATCCAGAGCATCAGCCCGGAAACCGGCAGTGAACTGAGCCTGAATGACCATTCCATCGGCATTCTGGCATCGGACAACCTGCTGCTGTCCAGTCTGACAGTGGAGTATAAGACAGATCCGGACGCAGAAACCTATCAGACCCTCAAGAGCTTCACAGATCTGACGGACTACTATCTGTTTGCAACGGTGGAGATCCCCAACCTGCTGATGGTGGATGGTACCACCATTTATATCCGTGCCCAGGCCACGGACCGGAGCGGCAATGTGAGCGAGTATGCATATTCCGCATACAAGGTCAACAATGCAGTGACTGCGGTGACCAAAGTGACTGTGGAGCAGACGGAAACTGCCAATACCGTCAAGTGGACGGCGAATGAATCCGAGCAGACCAGCGGCTATCGGATCTTCCGGAAGATCGGCTCCGGCAGCTATGATCTGATCGCAACCCGTGCAGTGGAAAAGAACGGAGACGGCAGCTATGCATTTGCCGATGAGGATCTGCGCACTGCCGGAACCTATACATATAAAATTGTTTCCGTCAACTACAACGGGAACACTTCCTCCCGTGTCAGCGGTTCTGTATCCGTACATACCAAGCCGGTTCCGGCACTGAACTGTGACACTGCTATGGAGCAGGGCGTTGCATATGTGTTTGACGCCAGCGGCAGTAAGGATCAAGGACTGCTCAACGCTCTGGTGATCGAATACGGGGACGGCGCAGTGGAAAAGGCGACTTCTCCGGAAACTGCAAAGTTTGAGCATACTTACCAGGAAACCGGCGTGTACCAGGTGAAACTGACCTGTACCAATGAGTTCGGACTTGTCAGCGTTCTGACCCGTTCCGTTCAGGTAGTGGAGCGTCAGCTGCTGGGGACTGTCACCGTTCAGGTCAAGACCACTGACGGCAAGGCAGCTTCCAACATTGGCGTATACATGGACTTCGGCACCGATGCCCAGACCAAGTATGTGGCAGACAGCCGGGGCATCGTGACCTTCCAGGCACCTGCCGGCGCCCACGATATCGGCGTATACGGGGACGGCTATCTGCCCCAGGTGAAGAACTGCGTCGTGACTGCCGGAGAGGAGAATGCCTTCTCCTTTGCAGTGGTGGAGCAGTACATCGTTTCTGCGGAGTTTGAGATCAAGCGTATGACCCTGGATGAGATCATTGCCGCAGGCATCGATATTACCCAGCCGGAAAACCAGCAGATCGTACAGATCAATGTGGATCTGACCTATGAGATCACCACGGACAGCGGCAAGAAGACCCAGTCCATGGCGCTCTACGTAAACAACCGGACCAAAACCATCATTTCCTCCCATACCACCAAGGGAGACACCAGTGTCCATTACGAACCGGTGTTTGTACGGTATAATGAGAAGACCGGAGAGGTCAGCACCGTTGCAATGCTGAGTGTGCCGGTGAATGTAAGCTATCTGAAGGAATTCTTCGATGTGCAGCTGCATATCATCAACAACGCAGATGAGCAGTTCAATATTTCCGACAGCACCGTGAGCCTGAATGTGCCCAAGGGGCTGACGCTGATGGAGTCTGCCGCAAGCTGTGACAGCCGCATTGTGAACATCCCCAGCATTCCCGGCAAGAGCCAGAAGACGCTGTCCTGGATTCTCCGGGGCGATCACAAGGGTGAGTATTACCTGTCCGCAGATTTCAGCGGCACCCTGGATCAGTTCAACGAGAAGATCGAGACTACATTTGTCAGCGAGGAAGCAATCAAGGTTTATGGCGAAACCGCTGTAGGGATCACCATCAATGTGCCCAGAGCATCCAGAAACAACAAGACCTATTTCGATGTGCAGATGAAGAACAACACGGACAGCTCCGTATACAATGTGGGCGCTTCCGTGGGTACCATTGTTGCACAGATCATGGAGCATGAAAAGTATACCCTGGAGGGCAAGCCCTTACAGGCACGGATCATTTCTCCGCAGGGCGAAATGGAACTGATCGATCTGACGGAATCCATTGAAGAGCTGCGTCCGGGCTATACCCTCAGCGTTGTATACTCGATCCGTAATATCGTACCGGGTACATTGTTTGCCCGCTCCACGGTGCGCCTGGCAGATGCCACCATCCGTTCCCTTTCCGACAGCAATTTCCCTGTATCCCTGCGCTGGGTGGACAGCATCGAGCTGCTGGAGGACGGTGACTATGACGGCATTACCTCCAATGTCCGTGTGGACAAGGATGTGGACTTGTCCAAGGAATATGTGATCGCAGTGGTCAATGCAGCAGGAAACTGGGTACCAGGTGCAACGATTGAAGTAACCTATCCGGACAAGACCACCAAGACCTTTTCTGCGGATTCCTTGGGACGGGTCAGATTCGATCGGCCGGCAGGCGGCTCTGAAACAGTGGGCATCCGGGTTTCCGCCGATACCTATAAGACCCATGAAGACAGTGATTATTATCTGAAGTACCGGGGCACGGATACTGTGATGCTCAACGGAGAATCCAGCAGTGATTATGCCCTGACCAAGGCAATGTATAAAAAGGCGGGTTCCTGGAACCTGCTGACCGGCTATAAGCGCCTGAATATGGGCAACAAGGTTCTGGATTTTGCCATTGAGTGCGCTGTGGCTGCAAAGGACGCCGAAAGCTGCCAGCTGCTCCAGAATGGTAAGATCATTCAGGAAGTGAAGCCTAGCGGCGGCAAGTTTAGCTTTACCGGCTTGAATGTCAAGGATTTTGAGGAAATGGGAGATGGAGAGACGCTGACTGTCCGGGTATACCAGCCCAACGGCGCATACTACGACAGCAAGATCAATCTGACCATTCTGCCGGATCCCACCGTGGTAGAGCCCAGCTTTGAGTTCTCCGGCGATGCATTTACCTTTGGCATCAGCGATTCCATCCCCTTCTTCGGCGGTTCTTCCGTGAAGATCCCGTATCCTCCCATCCTGGAGCATCTGAATATCTGCATGGATGAAAACAAGATCCGGATCGGCATCAATGTGGATCTTCCGATTGTGTCAACGGATAAGGAAGACAAGGCGGCACTGGATAAATTCGTAGAGGATTTTGAAAAGCTGAAGACCAATTTGAAGCGTTCTCCTTCGGATCTGCTGCACGATCAGTCCATCAACACCGGAAAGATCAGCCTGGGCAAGGCGGAGGTCAAGGTGCTTGGCGGTGGTTATGTGGAGGGCGACTTCTCCGAGAACGGGAAGGCGATCCTGAACGGCTACCTCTATATCGGCATTGAAGCCGGCGCAAACTTTGATTATCAGACCGTGGTATGGGTAATCCCGGTAACCGCAGAGCTTGGTCTGACCGGTAAAATCGTAGCAGGCAGCACCATTACATTTACCTACGACTTCGATCATGCATGGCAGATGGATGCCAAAGTTACCGCACAGGGCACCTTAGGGGTGGAAGTATTCGGCGGTGTAGGTTTCTCCAGCATTGCAGCCATTGGCGTGTACGGCGGCGCAGAGCTGGATCTGGATATGCAGCTGTACGATACCTCCAATGATTCCGGTCCCCGGATCAATACTCTGGATCTCACCGGCGAGTTGGGCTTCCGGGCATATGTGGGCCCCTTTGAGTATAAGAAAGCCTGGGCGAGCCAGACATGGCACCTGTACACCAATCCGGAGCTTGCAAACTCTGAACAGGATGCGGCACCCAGCTATCTGGCGCCCCTGTATGACACCGCAGCCTACAGCTTAAGCGAGGAGACCCAGGCGGTTTCCAAGTGGCTAGGAGGCAGTGAGATGGAGCCGGACAAGGTGCAGACTCTGCTGACCAATGCCAACAATGGGGCAGATCCGCAGCTTGCAACCGATGGCACTAACTATGTGCTGGTATATCTGGAAAAGGATCCGGAACGGAGCGTATACGATGCATCCAGACTGATGTATGCTGTATACACCGCTGAAACCGGTACCTGGAGTGATCCGAAGCCGGTGGATGAAAACGAGACCGGCGATTATCAGCCCGCTCTGTTCGGCAATGCAGATGGTATTTACCTGGCTTACCAGGAAGCAAATCAGACCTTTGGTGCAGACAGCGAGCTGACGGTGGATGCCTATGCAGCATCCCTGGGGGTAACCTGTGCAGTCTTTGACGCTGAGCAGCAGAGCTTCGGGGCTGTAACCACCATGACTGTTCCGGAAAACAGCTGCAATTCCATTCCCACTCTCTTTGAAGACGGCGGACTGGTGTATGCAGCCTGGGTATCCAACGCAAAGGGCAATTATTTTGGCACAGAGGGTGCAAATACCATTTTCTACAGCATCTGCACAGAGGGCACCTGGAGTGAACCGGCTGCACTGGCTTCTGACCTGACGGCAGTGACCGGATTGCAGATTGGCAAGCTGGAAAGCGGCGTGTCCGTTGCATGCATCACCGACGGGGATCGTGATCTGACCACTGCGGATGACCGGACGATGACTCTGATTGCAGCAGACGGCACACAGCAGCAGGTAGTGACCGGCTGCGTATCCGCACCTGTCTTTGCGCAGCCTGTATGGTCTGACTCCCCGCTGCTGCTCTGGTACGATACCTATAACCTCAGCTGTACGGCGGACGGCAAGGAAATTGCACAGCTTTTTGCACAGGGCATCAGCGGTCTGACCGACGCATACACCCTGCTGCCGGATGGAGTCGTATACACCAGCGCCGGCAAGGACGGCAGCGATTTGTTCTTGATCCGTTACGATGCGGCACAGCAGGCATGGGGCGCACCGATTCAGCTGACCGATACAGAGGGCTATATCAACGGCGCAGGGGCTGCGGTTTGCGGCGATCAGCTGCTGCTGACCATGCTCCGGCAGAACGTCACCATTACAGAGGATGATGTGCAGGTAGAAAGCGCATTGTGCGCACTGCTCCGCAGTACCTTCAGCGATCTTTCCGTTGACAAGGTGGACTATGACTTCACACAGCTCCAGCCCGGCAGTCAACTGCCTCTGGATGTGACTGTCACCAATCACGGGAACAGCACAGTCAACAGCGTGACCATCGGGGTGTATACCAAGGATGGTACCCTGGTCAACACGCAGGATGTGGAAACCACACTCCTGTCCGGTACGGCACAGGTACTCGCCGCTTCCTTCCAGGTTCCGGAGGACATGAGCACCACGGAGTATCAGGTGATCGTATCCGTTCCGGATACAACGGATGTGAATGAAGCAGACAATGCGGCAGCGTTCAGCATCGGCTATACGGAGCTTTCCTTGACAACCGATCAGCTGATTACCGCACAGGGCACGAAGCTGCAGATTTGCGTGACCAACGAAGGCCTGATTCCCACCGGCGGTATTCTGGATCTGTATCACTATGGTGAATCCCAGGAACCGGTTCTTTCCCTGATCGTGGAGGAACTGCAGCCTGGTCAGAGCACCGTATACACAGTGGATGTGGATGATTCCATCATCTCTGAGGACAACCGGTATGTGATGGTCAAGCTGACTGCGGACGAAGCGGAGTATGATGAATCCGACAACGAGGAGCTGGTTGCTGTTTATCTGGGCGGAAGCCTTCCCACCGTAACCATCGGGGATGTAAACAGGGATGGGGAAATCACCGTCAATGATGCGGTTATGCTCCTGGATGAGTGTGCAGCCCGTGCAGTGGGAACTACAACCCTGGACGAAGCACAGCGGAGTCGTGGGGACGTAAACGAAGACGGTTCCATTACGCTGACGGATGCCATTCTGATTCTCAATTACTGTGCGGAAAAGCTGGTAGATCCGGAGCTTACGTTTGCGGATTTTCTCAAGAATGCAGGAGGAAACAATGAATAAATATATCAGACGCTCTATGGCAATGGCTGTTGCGCTGAGTATTGTGGGCGCACAGATGAACCCTGAGTGTACCAACCTTGTAAAAACTGCGGTGATGCGTATCACCGCAGAAACCCTCACCGCTGAGCAGTATACCTATACAGTGAATGAGGACGATACGATTACCATTACCGGCTATACCGGCACAGACGCAGTGTTGATCCTGCCGGAAACCATTGACGGTAAGTCCATCAGTGCCATCGGTGCCAGAGCTTTTTACAAGCATACAGAGCTGACCGGTGTGGCAATGCCGGATACGGTTACATCTATCGGGGAGTATGCATTTTATGCGTGCAGTCAGCTGGTTGATATAGACCTGGGTAAAGGGTTGGTTACAATTGGAAATTATGCATTTGATGGCTGCAATAAGTTGGTAAATCTGAAGCTGCCGGATACCTTGACGATTATTCCGGACTATGCATTTAATGGGTGTTCATCCCTGCTGAGTGTAACGGTACCTAAGTCTGTGACTACCATCGGTCGCAACGCCTTTAACAAGTGCTCCGGTCTGACCCGTGTCAGCCTGCCGGCAGGTGTATCCGTAGGAGACTTTGCATTTTATGAATGCGGCGGCCTGGAGCAGCTGGAGCTGCCGGAGGGTATTCAACTGGGCAGGTACGCTTTCTCCCAGTGTGAAAATCTGCGGCAGGTGCTGTTTAATGGGGAACAGGGCACCATCGGCGGCTGTGCGTTTTATTCCAATGGCTCTCTGGAATCCGTGGTATTCCCAACGGAACTGACAGAGGTTTCCGAAGGCGCGTTTTCAAGCTGCAATAAGCTCAAGACTGCTGTGCTGCCCAAATCCGTCGCTGTGATCGGAGATAAAGCATTTGAACGGTGTAATGCACTGGAAAAGGTTGAATTTTCCGCAAACCTGAAAAGCATCGGCAGGGATGCATATAGCTATTGCACTGCTTTGACCCAGGTAGAGGTTCCGGCGGGTGCTGCCCTTGCGGGCGGTTGTTTCTATGAATGCGATGGACTGAAAACAGCAACCATTGGTGACGGTATCACAGAAATGGGGAATGGCAATTTCTATGGCTGTGATAATCTGACCTCCGTGAAGCTGCCGGATACTTTGACGGAATTGCCCTCGACAACATTTGCACACTGTACGTCTTTGACGGATGTACAGATGCCGGAGGCATTGACCATCATCGGAACTTCTGCATTTTACCATTGTACCGGCTTGACAAGTCTGACAATTCCGGGCACTGTGACCACGATCCGGGCGTCCGCCTTTGAGGAATGCTACAAGCTGGAGTCCGTGGAACTGCCGGATTCCATAACCGAAATGGGCAGTTCCGTATTTGATAACTGCCTTGCTCTGAAGTCCGTTACCCTGCCCTCCAAGCTGACTGTAATCAGCGATTACATGTTCTACTATTGTATCAAGCTGGAAAGTGTCGTGATTCCGGATTCCGTCAAGAGCATCGGCAACGACGCCTTTGCACACTGTGTCGCTTTGACTTCTGTACAAATGCCGGCAAATTTGCAGACCATCGGCCAGGAGGCATTTTACAACTGCCAGGGGCTTACGGAGGTTGCACTTCCGGATTCCGTAAAGACCATAGGCATTAGAAGCTTTAGCCGCTGTGTCAATCTGACGCAGCTGAATCTGCCGGATGATATACAGGATCTTGGAAACGATGCCTTTTCAGAAACCAAGCTGGAGGTTCTGACAATCCCCAAATCCATGACTGAGATTCCCAATTACATGTTCTCCAACATGAGCAGCCTGAAGGAGATCCAGATTCCGGACACGGTTACAAGCATCGGGTATGGTGCATTCAGCAACTGTACCAGTCTGAAGGAGGTTGTGATTCCGGATTCGGTGGTGTCCATGGATAAACAGCTGTTTTTGGGCTGTACCAGTCTGACCAATGTGCAGCTGCCCTCCAAAACAGAAACGATTTCTTATAGGATGTTTGAAGGCTGTAGCTCCTTGAAGAGCATCACCCTGCCGGACACTGTAACTAAGATTGATGAAAACGCCTTTTATGGCTGCTCCTCCTTGACCAGCTTAGAGCTGCCGGAGGGGCTGACCACTTTGGGATACAGAGCGTTTGGCGCAACCGGCATCCAGAGCATTACCCTGCCGGATGGAATAACCAGTCTTCCCAATATGCTGTTCTCGGATTGCAAGGCGCTGACGCAGGTCGATCTGCCAACGAATATTACTGCGATCAGCATTGGTGCATTCTATAACTGCTCTGCTTTGAAAACCATTCAGCTGCCGGATAGTGTAACCATCATTGGCAAGGATGCATTCGAGGGCTGTTCCGCTTTGGCAGACATCAAGCTGTCGGAGAACATTACGGAGATTGGATCCTATGCGTTTATGGATGCGGGATTGGAACAGCTTGATCTGGGTGTCACCAAGATTACAAGCCTTTCACCGTATCTTCTGCAGTCCTGCAGTAATCTGAAACAGGTCACTTTGCCGGATTCTTTGACGCACATTGGATACCAGGCGTTCTACAACTGTTTCTCACTGACAGAGTTGCAACTGCCGGAGGGGGTGGAGACGATTGAGTATGGCGCATTCGGCAACTGCAAAGCGTTGACCAATCTGGAACTGCCGGATTCCGTTACATCAATTGGAAATTTTATATTCCAGAGCTGTACCGGACTGGAAACTGTGAAGCTGCCGGCAGGCTTGACTGACATTCCCGCTTACATGTTCTATGGTTGTTCGAGTCTTTCGGAGATCACCATTCCGGAAACTGTGACCAGTATCAATTCCTATGCCTTCTATGGCTGTTCCTCTTTGCATGAGATCACCATTCCCCGCACTGTCACAACAATGGGAGAGGATGTTCTGGGTTACAGTGTAAAGGAAGGGGAAACTATGGATCTGACCATTCTGTGCGCCCCCAATTCCACTGCACACATTTATGCACAGAACCATGAGATCAACTTCAAGCTGGTGACTGACCGGGATTACTCCAAGTGCCCGGTTGGATACTACATCCAGAATGACGGAGCTCACATTACCGACTGCGATCCGGAAGCCATCAACCTTGAGATCCCTGCCACTGTGGAAGATGTACCGGTGGTTGCCATTGAGAAGTATGCGTTCCGGGATAGTGCGCTGGAGTCCGTTGTGATTCCGGATACGGTGACAACGATTGCGGATGAGGCGTTTTACGGATGCGGAAAGCTCAAGGAGATCCAGCTGCCTGCAAGCGTCACTAGCCTTGGCGTCCGTGTGTTCGCACAGTGTACCAGTCTGACCAGTGCGGACTTGTCTTTGCTGACAATCACACGGATTCCCTCCTACACATTCAACGGCTGCAATGCTCTGAAGGCGGTGTCCTTCCCGCAAACGCTGGAGTATGTAGGCATGAGTGCGTTCCAGCACTGTACTGCTCTGGAGGAGCTGACCTTCCCGGACAACAGCATCGCCTTTGATGACAACTGCTTCTACAACTGTTCCTCTTTGAGCAATGTGACCTTCCCCACAAAGTACTGCGACTTTGATTACTACAGCTTTGGCAACTGTACCAAGCTGCTGGATATTACCATCAGCGGTGATTCCACCCTGTATTACAACAGTATCGGATTTTACGACGATGGTGCATCCGGTACCGTGAAGCAGGTTCCGGGCGTTACCTTCCATGTACCCTTCAACAGCAAAGTGCAGAATTATGTTGCCTCCAAGGAAGCCTTTATTCTGAAGCCTACGGACGGCGTGAAGTACACGGTGCTGGAGGATCAGACTGTGCGGATCGATCAGATTTCTGTAAAAAGTACGGGGATTACGATTCCAGCCCGCATTGAAGGAATGCCTGTATCTGCGATTGGCACACGGGCACTGAAGGGCTTGTCCGGTGTGACAAACATCACCCTGCCCAATACCTTGACCAGCATCGAGGATTATGCATTCATGAACTGCACCAGCCTTTCCGGCTGCTACATTCCCGCAGCCGTTACCTGGATCGGCAGCAATGCCTTTTACAACACCAAGCTGTCTTCCAACTGGAAGTCCAGGGAGTTTGTAATACTGGGCGATGGGGTGCTGTATCAGTACAACGGCAAGGCGCAGGAGATCACGGTGCCGGATACTGTCAAGGTGATCGGCGAAGGGGTATTCGCGTATCAGACAAACCTGCAGAAGATTACACTGCACGAAGGATTGGCCGAGATCGGAGACGGTGCGTTCCTGTATTGCCAGAGTCTTGCAAGCGTGGAGCTGCCAGATACGGTGACATGCGTGGGCAATGCTGCATTTAGCGGCTGCACCGGTCTGAAGCGGTTCACCTGCGGTACGGATCTTGCACTGATCGATGAATATGCGTTCTTTGACTGCACCATTGAGCTGTTCCGGGGCGAGGATGGCTCCTATGCGCAAAGCTATGCCAAGGACAACGGCTATACCTTTGAGTTCCTTACAAAGGAAGAGCCGGAGACAGATGCATAAGCTCAACCGGTTTATACTGAAAATGGATCCGATACCAACTGGTATCGGATCCGATTCGTTTTGCAGCAGATAAAAAAACAGGCCAGCCGCAAATGCAGCTGACCTGATTTTTTTAAAGACCGCCTTGCCGTCGTGTCGTGTATAAAACCCGCACGAAGCAGGTGGGTATCCGCCCGGAAGTCTCTCGCTCCCTTCGTCCACCGGATGGTGGGAGGTCTGCAGTCCCCAGCCGGAGCTGAATTCCCTTTTAAAAAGTGTTGGATTATAAAAGCGACTCTGATTCGAACAAGGCAGAAAGGAACAACCCTTTTCGTTAAAGATAGTATACCACAGTGGGGTCAAAAATGCAAGTGTAAATTTTGCGGATTAATCCTGGTGATCGTGACCGCAGCAGCCGCAATCGCAGCCGTCATCCTCACAGTCACAGTCATCGTAGATCTCATCCAGACGCTTGAGGAACAGTTCGCCGATCCGGTCGAACTCATCATCGTCCTCAATGGAAACCAACATTTCCTCTCCGTCCACCATATCGGACTTGAGGATCACCAGCTCTCCGTCATCCTCAATCATAGATTCCGGATCAGCCTGGTAGGGGATCAATGCGAAATACCGCTGGTCATCCACTTCCATTACGTCCAGCATTTCAAAGGTCTGCTCGTTGCCGTCTTCGTCCACCAGTGTGTACAGATCCGGGGTGTATTCATTCATTTCTTCAGACATTCTAAACTCCTTCTGTCGGAACTCCGACGGTTTGTATGGATGGCTTAAAAGCCCTCGTACATTTTCATTTTACTACGCCAATATGAAAAAGTCAAGCATCAAATTGTTAACGTGATATTAAACAAAAAATCCGAAAAAAGTTTCAGATTTCTATTGACAAACGCTAAAAGCTGTGGTATTATATATTCAAGGAAAGAGAAAGACGGTAGATCAACCAAGTAAGCGCAGTGTTAAAGCTGCCAACGTCAGAGAAAAGATCAATCCTTTCAATGTACAAAAGTTTACCGTGATTTTTCTTCACATCCGTTTCCGTCAGGGTTCGGAGCAGCTGCTCCGTTTCGGAAACAATCAGATGACAAAGGAGTTGAGCCCGATGGATCAGGCAGAGCAGCAGTTATTGGCTATCATTGATGGCTCAGGTGCACAGCGCTGAGACGCCGGATGACCAAGAGGGAAGCACACATAAATATTCAGTGAATCTTCCATAGTATTGAAAGAAAAGATTCCGGTTCACAGCCTATGACTGTATGCTAAAACGGACACAAACGCTAATTCTTCAATGATTAGCCAAAACTAGCAACGTCAAATGATGGGGCCTTTGGAGCGGATGCTCCGGTTTACAGACCTTGGGTCTTTGACATAGATTGCTAGATCAACTATGAAAAGGTGGTTCCAATGAGACACTGAGTTTTCGCACAAGCACCAATGCTGATGAACAAGGTGGTACCAATGTACGATTACTGATTCTTCTAAGCGCAAGGCGCTGATCTCGCAGGAAGGATATCGGTGGAGGCCAATGGAAAATTAACGTTTTGAATATCCAGTTACGTTGATAGAATACGTACAAGGAGTGATGCAGAATGAAATTCATGCAGCATCGACCTGACGCAGGGAAGCAAACGTAAAGGGGTGAGTCCAAAGGGTAATTTCGCTAAGTGATGAAAGTCGCTTAAACATTTGGATTAAAAACAAAGGGAGGATTTCGTATCCTCCCTTTTTGTATTCTGGCGCAATTTCTGTGAAAAATACGCTAAGGCTATTGAAAAAATAATTTGCGTATGGTATAATAAACAATGCTGAAAAGGCAAATAAACGAGCAGAGGAGCATGGCAGAACACGTTGTGCCCTCTTTTTTTAAGGAGAATCCCAATGGCAGAGCAGGACAAGAAAGCAGAAGAAATCACCGGGCATGAACCGGAAAAGCAGGCCGGCGGGGAGAAGAAAAAGGGGAAAAGTCTGTTTGAAACCGCCCGGGAGCTGGAACAGGCGGAACGCCGGAAGCAGGAGCTTGCGGAGCGGGAGCACCAGAAGCAACAGGCTGAGGCGGACTATAAGGAACGGGAAAAGTACGGGGAACAACTGGAAGCGGATAAGCGGGAATTGATCCGTCTTAAGCAGGGGATTGCTTCTGACAGCGATACCATCTTTGAAGAAAAGCAGGAGAAAAAGCATTACACCCTCCGGCAGCGGATCGGGAATTTCTTTTACCACAATAAGTGGTGGATGGGAATCGCCGCCTTTTTCGCCGTTGTCATCGGCGTGCTGATCTACGACGATGTGACCACGGTGGAGTCGGACATGATTATCCTGCAATTGTCGGCGGATTCGGAGCTGGCACTGCGCACGGAGGGTACGGCGCAGTATTTTGAGCAGTTTGTGCCGGATCTGAACGGGGACGGACAGGTCAAGGTGGCTGTATACTGCATTCCGGTTACGAATGACCCCAACAACAGTACCAACTACTACAACGGGGACAGCTCCAAGCTGGTGGTGGAAATGCAATCCAGCTCTGCTATGCTGGTGCTGGCGGACAGCGCATGCGAGGACACCATTATGCCGGAGCAGACATTTCAGGATCTGTCCCAGCAGTTTTCAGACAATCCGCTGGTCAGCGGCTACAGCTTTGATCTGACCAAGACGGACTTTTTAAAGAAGATCGGGTATGAGGGAGAACTGGATGACCTGTATCTGGGCATTCGCAAGGTGCAGAAGCTGATGTTTGCCACGGAAGAGAAAATGCAGGCAAGCTACGATCAGGCTTTCCCCGTACTGGAACAGGTCATCAGCGACCTGTCTAAATAAGCAGGCATGGAGGTAACACCTTGGCAAACCAGAACATTCGCAATTTTTGCATCATCGCACACATCGACCACGGTAAGTCCACGCTGGCAGACCGGATCCTGGAGAAAACCTATACGGTTGCTGCCCGGGATATGGAGGAGCAGCTGCTGGACAATATGGACATCGAGCGGGAGCGTGGCATCACCATCAAGGCACGGGCGGTGCGGCTCAATTACCGGGCAAAGGATGGGCAGGAGTACTGCTTCAATCTGATCGACACACCGGGTCATGTGGATTTCAACTACGAGGTATCCCGTTCCCTGGCAGCATGTGAGGGTGCGATTCTTGTGGTGGACGCATCCCAGGGTATTGAAGCCCAGACCCTTGCCAATACCTACCTGGCGCTGGAGCATGACCTGGAACTGGTGCCGGTCATCAACAAAATTGACCTGCCCTCGGCGGATCCGGAACGGGTGAGCGCAGAGGTGGAGAAGGTCATCGGCATTCCTGCCATGGACGCACCCCGGATTTCTGCGAAAATGGGCATCAACATTGAAGAAGTGCTGGAGCGGATCGTCACGGACATTCCGGCACCCAAGGGGGATCCGGCTGCTCCCCTCCAGGCACTGATTTTTGACAGCTATTATGACGCATACAAGGGCGTTATCATCTACATCCGGGTGAAGGAGGGCACGGTGCGCATCGGGGACAAGATCCGGCTGATGGCTACCGGGGCGGAATTTACGGTGGTGGAAACCGGTTATATGGATGCCACCAATCACATCAACACCGGGGTGCTGGAGGCTGGCGAGGTTGGCTACATTGCCGCATCCATCAAGAGCATCGGGGACACCCAGGTGGGGGATACAGTAACCAATGCGGAGAACCCCTGTGAGGAGCCTTTGCCTGGTTACCGGAAGGTGAACCCCATGGTGTTCTCGGGTATTTATCCGGCGGATGGTGCCAAGTACGGGGATTTGCGGGATGCTCTGGAAAAGCTCCAGCTGAACGATGCGTCCCTGAGCTTTGAACCGGAAACCTCCACTGCCCTGGGCTTTGGCTTCCGCTGCGGCTTTCTGGGATTGCTGCACATGGAGATCATCCAGGAGCGGCTGGAACGGGAATACAATCTGGATCTGATCACCACCGCCCCCTCCGTTGTATACAAGGTGAATCTGACGGACGGTCAGACTGTTATGGTGGATAATCCCTGCAATTTCCCCGATCCGGCACTGATTGCTTCTGCGGAGGAACCTATGGTGAAGGCGGATATTCTGGCTCCTTCGGACTATGTGGGTAACATTATGGAGCTTTGCCAGGAGCGGCGGGGGACTTTTAAGAA
>UMAT01031575.1_pt1 | contig 69448 bp, 62 predicted proteins | sample 1963781 | NCBI WGS metagenome assembly UMAT01 (sample SAMEA4835923, study PRJEB28245) | human gut metagenome | biome: gut microbiome; material: fecal sample | place: Denmark | collected 2008
GATTTTTTATTTGCGCGGCAAAGGTACGACTTTTAAATCAAGAAACCAAAGTTTCTCAACGATTTATGCAATAAAGATTCTTAAAAATAAGGAATATTCTCCCTGAACCGGTATTTTTCTGCTTTCAATCTACCTGAAATATCGTATATTTGCAAAGTTGTTTAAACAATAATTAGATGATAGAACAATTCAACTTTGACATCCAACTGATTTTTGCCATTTTAAATGGAAAGGTATCTGCTGCCATCAACCGCAAGTTAATCCGTAACTTCCGGCTGAACGACATGGAAATCACGCCTGAACAATGGACCGTACTACTCTACCTTTGGGAAAAAGACGGGGTAACCCAACAAGAATTATGCAATGCAACCTTCAAAGACAAACCGAGCATGACCCGGTTGATTGATAATATGGAAAAACAGCACCTGGTCATACGGGTACCTGACAAGAAAGACCGACGAACCAACAAAATCCACTTGACAGACAATGGAAAGAAACTGGAAGAAAAAGCACGGTTCATCGCCAATAAGACCTTAAAAGAGGCATTGCATGGACTCACGCTCGAAGAACTGAGGGTGAGCCAAGAAGTACTCCGTAAAATATTCACCAATACCAAGGATTAAAAACAGCTTTTCCAAACACTTTAAGCAGGCAAGAAGTCTAAAAATCATTACATTTGTCAAGCTTTTATAAAAGCTACTATATATCTGCTTGAATTTCCGTTTTTTTTCACGAAATAATTTTTTGGATAGAAGAATTATGCTTTAATTTGTAACCATGAATAAATAAACCATAAAAAGAAGACACACATGAAAAGCTTATTACAGAATTTAGGAGTGATATTGGTCATCATTGGTGCTGTAATTCTCATTGCATGCTATGCAGTGGGCAACGTAAACAACAACGCCGTATTAGGAGGTTCCTTGGCACTTGTTGTGATAGGATTGATTGTTTACATCGTCATGAACAAGAGAATTGCAGACTGAGATATGTCAGTACACAAACAGCAATAAAAAAGCCTGAATCAAAAAATTCAGGCTTTTTTATTGTATAACTGTCCAATCTACGGATCATTCACCTTCCGGCGTAATCAGTTTATATCCTTTTCCATGGATATTAATAATCTCAATTGAATCATCTTCTTTCAAATGCTTACGCAACTTGGTGATATACACATCCATACTTCTTGCATTGAAATAATTATCATCAATCCAGATTGTCTTCAAAGCAAAGTCACGCTGCAGAATTTCATTGGCATGTGCACAAAGCAGGCCTAACAATTCAGACTCTTTCGTAGTCAGTTTTGTCTGCTTGTCACCAATAGACAGAATCTGTTTCTGCGTATCAAATGTAAAGCGACCAATCTTATATACCGTACTTTCACGATTGCGTTTGCCACGCACACGACGCAAAATCGCTTCGATACGGAAAGTCAACTCTTCCATACTGAAAGGCTTCGTAATATAATCATCTGCTCCAATCTTAAAGCCTTCCAGGATATCTTCCTTCAAGGTCTTTGCCGTCAAGAAAATAATAGGAACTTCTGCATTAGCCTGACGAATCTCCTGCGCTAAAGTAAATCCGTCTTTTTTCGGCATCATCACATCCGTTACAACCAAATCATATTTACTCTTCAAGAAGGCTTTGAAACCAGCCTCTCCATCCGGGAAAAGGTCAGCATTGTAACCCTTTGCCTGTAAATATTCTCTCAAAAGCATGCCAAGATTCTCATCATCTTCGCATAACAAAATACGCAATTTGTCGTCCATATCTTATTCTTCTTTAAATAGTGGTATCGTAATTATAAATTTAGTTCCTACATTCAGTTCGCTTTCAGCCCGGATAGAACCTTTGTGATCGGTAATAATCTTTTTCACATAGGCCAGTCCCAATCCGAACCCTTTCACGTCATGCAAGTTTCCCGTATGCACACGGTAGAACTTATCAAATATCTTCTTTAAATTTTCTTTCTTAATGCCAATGCCGTTATCCTCAATGGATATACACAATTTACCCGACTCATTCCATGTCCGGATTTTCAAAGCGATATCCCGGTCCGGACTCTTGTATTTCACTGCATTATCCAGCAAGTTAAAGATTACATTCGTAAAATGCATCTCATCCACAAAAATCACAGGGTCTTCGGCATTTAATTCCGCATCCAGCGTGCCGTTGTTCTTTTCCACCTTCAACCGGAACGTATTGACTACTCCGTTAATCAGTTCATGGGCATCAATCTCTTTCTTCTTCAACGTCACGCTCTGCCGTTCAAACATGGACATCTGCAGCACTTTTTCTACCTGGAACCGCAGACGCTTGGTTTCATCATTAATGACTCCGGAAATATGCTTGAACATGACAGGCGACTTACCGACCGCAGGATCATTCAGCATCTGCGCAGCCAATGAAATGGTCGAAATCGGTGTCTTGAACTCATGAGTCATATTGTTGATAAAATCATTCTTTATTTCTGTCAGACGTTTCTGGCGGAAAATGATATAGATGGTGAAAATAAAAGTAATCAGCAACACCACCGTAAAAATGATGGAAGGAATCATGAATTTCACCGAACTGAAAATATAATTATCCAACGTCGGGAAAAAGATATTCACAAACCCCATCTTAGCCGGAGGATCTTTCTCAAAAATCAATCGGGAATAAACTTTCTCGTCATCATGCACATAATCCGAACAACGGTAGACTTCTTTTCCATCCCGGTCCGTCACCGAAAAATGATAAGGAATGTCAATCCCGTTATTAAACAATTCTGTTTTCAAGAAATGATCCAGCTGCTTGAAGTTTATTCTTTCCTTCAGCGGTTTGTCACTCGCCGTATAAAGAATATTATACACCACTTCATCCAGCAGCGCACGCTGATACACATAACGCTCCTTCAATACTTCCTGCAAGGCACGTGAAGTCTGCGGAATCGTTCTCCCGGTAGAAATCATCACCTTCGGCACATTGGCCGGACGGTTCATGATGGTTTTCAGCTCAAATGTAGAATAAGTAGAACCGTCGGGAGCCGTAATGGTGTACTGGTGATGCTCCACCACATTTTCTCCCGCATCGTTTCCCTCCTGATACCGCTTTGACAGGAGGGCTGCCCGTTCTTGCGCCGCCACATCTTTTTCAAGATATTTCTTTGTTTCTACCAGTTCCAGGTTATGCACAGCTTTACCCAGGCTGCGATTCACATTTTCCTCAAACTGACTGCGACGCATCTTGACCATCTCTTCAATATAGCTCACCTGCAAATAAAGCAAGCTTAAAAAAGACAGTCCCATTACCACTCCTAATATCCAAATAGTAGATTTTTTCATATGGGCAAATTTAATAACCTCCTGAATATGGCGCCAGCCACTTAACAAGCTTTAAGCAGGGGTTTGTCGTATATTAACCGAAATCCGGATTTTACTTTATAAAACATTCATCATCCTCACTTTTTCACACACGCACATTGCAAAAATAATAAAACATTAGATTAATAACAAATAAACAAGCCAGTTTGTTTAAGCTAAGTTAAACAAAAAAATGCCGTGTTTTTAAGAAACACGGCATTTTTATCTACAAAAATCACAACTAGCAATTATGCTTCGTCTTTTTCCTGTTCTTCAAATTCTTTCATCAACTTAGTCTGTACATCCGTCGGAACCAGTTCATAGCTGGCGAACTTCATGATGAAGGAAGCCCGGCCACCCGTCAGTGAACTCAATGCCGTAGAATAGTTCGACATTTCCTTCAAAGGAACTTTGGCACTCAGCTTTTCATAACCTTTTTCACTGGTCATACCCATAATCATACCACGGCGTCCTTGCATATCACTCATCACGTCACCGAGCTTGTCACTGGGCACAAATACTTCCACATCATAAATCGGTTCCAAAATCTTCGGACCGGCATTTTTGAAGGCTTCACTAAAGGCGTGACGACCTGCCAGCATGAAGGAAATTTCATTGGAGTCTACCGGATGCATCTTTCCATCATATACGATAACCCGCACGTCGCGTGCATAAGAACCGGTCAGCGGACCCTGCTCCATACGGCTCATGATACCTTTCAGAATGGCCGGCATGAAACGGGTATCGATGGCACCACCAACCACACTGTTGACAAATACCAGTTTACCACCCCATTCAAGGTCGATGACTTCCGTACTCTTCACATTCATCTTGTATTCCTGTCCGTTGAACTTATACGTTTCCGGAGCCGGCATACCTTCATAATAAGGTTCTACAATCAGATGCACTTCACCAAACTGTCCGGCACCACCCGACTGTTTCTTATGACGATAGTCAGCCCGTGCAGCCTTAGTGATGGTTTCGCGATAAGGAATCTTCGGTTCATAGAACTGTACCTGCAACTTTTCATTGTTTTCCAGACGCCATTTCAACGTACGCAAGTGGAATTCTCCCTGCCCGTGTACCAAAATCTGACGCAATTCCTTCGACTGTTCCACTACCCAAGTCGGGTCTTCTTCCCGCATGCGGTTCAATACCGCCATCATCTTTTCCGTATCGGCCTCATTGACCGGCTTGATGGCTCTGGTATATTTCGGATTCGGATACTTGATGAAGTTGAATCGGTTTTCGCAATCCTTACTGTTCAGGGTATTTCCAGTCTTCACATCTTTCAGTTTCACCGTACACCCGATATCTCCTGCACGCAGTTCATCCACCTTCTCACGGGTCGCACCTGCGCAGACATACAGCTGGGCCATACGTTCCTTCGAGCCACGGTCGGCATTATTCAAGTCATCCCCTTCGTGTACCACACCACTCATGACTTTGAAATACTGCACGTCACCGATATGGGGTTCTACGGCAGTCTTGAAGAAATAAAGAGAGGTCGGACCATTCGGATCAGGAGGTACAGGTACACCACGAGTATTGTGTACCACAGGCATTTCGTCCACAAACGGAACCACGTTACCCAGGAATTCCATCAAACGACGGACACCCATGTCTTTTCCAGCACAGACGCAGAATACCGGGAACATTCCTCTGGCAGCCAATCCCTTACGAATTCCTTCACGCATTTCATCTTCGGTCAGTGATTCTGCCTCAAAGAATTTCTCCATCAGACTTTCATCGTGTTCGGCAGCAGCTTCCACCAAAGTCTTATGCCATTCCTGTGCTTTTTCCATTTCCTCTGCCGGAATATCTTCAATGGTAGGAGCTCCACCATCCGGTCCCCAGGAATATTTTTTCATTAAAAGTACATCAATCAACGAATTGAAGCCAGGTCCTGTACTCAGCGGATACTGAACCGGGACAACCTTAGAGCCATAATTTTCTTTCAACTGTTCGAGTACATGGTCAAAATCACATTTTTCACTATCCAGCTGGTTCACCAGAAAAATCACCGGCTTACCTAATTTCTCGGTATAGCGGAAGTGGTTCTGAGTACCTACTTCCGGACCATATTGCCCGTTCAGCAACAGGATGGCAGTATCAGTCACATTCAATGCCGTAATGGCAGCACCCACGAAGTCATCACTTCCCGGACAGTCTATGATATTCAGTTTCTTCCCGTTCCATTCCACATGAAACACAGTAGAGAATACTGAATACCCGTATTCCTGCTCTACCGGGAAATAATCACTCACCGTATTCTTGGCAGTAATTCTTCCGCGACGTTTTATAATACCACTCTCATAGAGCAAAGCTTCTGTGAGAGTGGTTTTACCTGAGCCATCATTACCGAGAAGGGCAATGTTCTTAATTTCGTTTGTCTGATATACTTTCATGGTATTTCAAGATTTAGTTTAGTAACAAAAGGATATGCGTTTCATATCTCTTATTTTTTAACGAAGTGCAAATTAGAGATTATAATTCAGAAAAGCAATAAAAAGTTTCGTGTTACTAAACTATGTTTTCAGACATACTTCGCCAAAAGTTTTTCGTCCTTCCCGTAAATTATCTGTATCTTTACACCCACAAAACGTACGCTTACAATACACAATCATGGCTGGAATCTATCTTCACATCCCCTTCTGCAAACGACGTTGCATCTACTGTGACTTCTTTTCTACGACCGAAAATGAAAAGAAAGAGGCCTATATCCAGGCGCTTTCCAAAGAACTGGAACTCCGAAAAGAATACCTCGGGGGAGAAACCATAGATACCATTTACTTGGGAGGCGGTACCCCGTCCCAATTAGAAAAAAAAGATTTCATCCGATTGTTCGACTGTATATATAAGGTATATCCGGTAAATCCCCAGGCCGAAATTACGCTGGAGGCTAACCCGGACGATTTGACACCGGAATATGTGACCATGCTCCGCACCCTTCCGTTCAACCGCCTGAGCATGGGTATCCAGACTTTCAAGGAAGAGACACTCCGCCTGCTTCACAGACGGCACACCGCTGTACAGGCTCAACAGGCTTACCAGCGCTGCCGGGAAGCCGGATTTCAGAACATCAGCATCGACCTGATGTACGGTCTGCCGGGAGAAACATTGGAAGACTGGCAGAAAGACCTGCAAACGGCCATAGATATGTATCCGGAGCACATTTCTGCCTATCACCTGATTTATGAAGAAGGTACTCCCTTATGGAAACTGAAAGAAGCGCACAAAGTGGAAGAAACGGACGAAGATTTAAGTGTAACCTTGTTCAAGGAACTGATTCATACCTTGAAAGCCCACGGATATGAACATTATGAGATTTCCAACTTCTGCCGGCCTGGATATTATTCCCGTCACAATTCCAGTTACTGGACCGGAAAAAAATACTTAGGATGCGGTCCGTCGGCCCATTCTTACGACGGAATTTCCCGGCAATGGAATGTGGCTTCCCTTTCCCAATATATACAAGGAATACAACAAGGAACTCCCTTCCAGGAAAAAGAAGAGCTCGACCTCTATACCCGCTACAACGACTTTATCATCACCCGCCTGCGTACAGCTTACGGAATCCCGACCGATACATTGAAAAACACATTTGGAGAAACGCTATACAACTACTGCATGCAGATGGCTGCTCCACATCTGCAGCAAGGCCTACTCACCTGGGACCACCATATTCTGAAGCTGACTGAAAGCGGCATATTTATCTCCGATGGCATTATGAGCGACCTGCTCTGGGTAGATGATTAGATTATTTTAACAGTCTCCGCATAGGGATTTTTCTATATGCTTGCGTTTTCATAGTGAAACCCCTAAAAACAAATGTCATGGAAACTCAAAAAGTAATTCTGCCTTTCTTTTATGCGTTGTTCCTTCCGGACTTTCCTCAGGAAAACAAGTCCGATTCCCGCCTGACGGAAAACGATGAAAAATCACACTCCCAACCAACCCATTCTACACCTCAAATCACGTTGAAAAAGGAATAAATCACACAAGACAACTTCTTATTCATTCAAACTTACCAAAAAAATCCCGGAAGAAGACGGAAGTACCACTTCCACCTCGTTCCGGGATTCCTCTTATTGCTTAATAAACGTATAAAGTCCCTTTATTTGGCCAGGCTGTACACGATGTCCATAATCTGTTTGCCCAGTTCTTCGGCAGCTTCCATCGTAGAAGCTTCTGAATATACTCGGATAATCGGTTCTGTATTGCTCTTACGGAGGTGTACCCACTTGTCAGGGAAATCAATCTTCACGCCATCGATGTCGTTGATTTCTTCGTTCTTGTACAACTCTTTCACCTTAGCTAAAATAGCATCTACATCGGTTTCCGGAGTCAGGTCAATACGGTTCTTGGCAATGAAATAGTTCGGATAAGTGGCACGCAGTTCGCTCACCTTCTTTCCTTCATGAGCCAGATGGCTCAGGAACAAAGCGATACCTACCAGGGCATCCCGTCCGTAATGAGATTCCGGATAAATCACGCCACCGTTTCCTTCTCCACCAATCACGGCATGAGTGGCTTTCATCTTGGCTACCACATTGACTTCGCCCACTGCAGAGGCATTGTATTCCATGCCATACTTACGGGTTACGTCACGCAGCGCACGGGTTGAACTCAAGTTAGATACCGTATTGCCCGGTGTATGTTTCAACACATAGTCGGCTACAGTCACCAAGGTATATTCTTCTCCGTACATGGCTCCATTCTCACAGATAATAGCCAAACGGTCTACATCCGGGTCTACTACGAAGGCTACGTCACACGTTCCTTTCTTCATCAATCCCATGATGTCGCCCAAGTTCTTTTCCAACGGTTCCGGATTGTGCTGGAAATCACCTGTCGGTTCGCAGTACAACTTTTCTACGTGCTGTACGCCCAGCTGTGCCAGTAACTGAGGAAGAATGATACCTCCCACTGAGTTTACACAGTCGATAGCCACGCGGAAGTTAGCCTTACGGATAGCCTCCACATCCACCAACTTCAAAGCCAGCACACTGTCGATGTGTTTCTGGTTGTATGTATTGTCTTCACGGTATTTACCGAGATGGTCTACATCGGCAAATTCAAATTCTTCGGCAGCCGCAATACGCAGCACTTCGTTTCCTTCTGCCGCATTCAGGAACTCTCCATGTTCATTCAACAGCTTCAGGGCATTCCACTGTCTTGGATTATGGCTGGCAGTCAGGATGATACCACCGCAGGCACCTTCCATAGTCACCGCCAGTTCTGTAGTCGGAGTAGAGGCTAGTCCGATGTTGACCACATCGAATCCCATCCCCATCAATGTACCACAAACCACGTTTTTCACCATTTCTCCGGAAATACGTGCATCACGACCTACTACAATTTTATTGCTCTTGATGGTCGTAGTTTTCCGAATCAATGTAGCATAGGCGGAAGTGAATTTCACAATGTCCAACGGATTCAATCCTTCACCGGCATGGCCGCCTATTGTACCACGAATGCCGGAAATAGATTTAATTAATGTCATAAATAAAAGGTTTTAATTATTTAGGTTATCTTGTCATGTTATAGGTTAGCTCATAAAAACAAGGATACACCGACTGAGTGGCCGAAGAAGTACCTTCACTATGGGGCACAATCAGTTTCACACGGGCAATCTTGTCAGAATTATTTGTCCGGCCCGGCTTCAGGTAACGCAACGGAATCAGCCATCCTGAAGGAACTGCTACCGTGCCATACGTACCATACATGCTGTAAGAATCACTGCGGGTAAAAGAAGCGGAATAAGATTCACCGCTGATGGTCAGCTTAAAGTCTTCTCCATTAATGGTATAAGAAGGATTGGCCACGTGCATATTGGCCAGCAGTGTATCTCCTTCTGTCATGCCCAAATCAGATCTTGTCTGAAGCGCCACTTCGACAAAACGAACCACCATGTCGTACGTACCGTTTCCCAGCACTTCTTTTTCTGGCCCCCGGTTGTCCACATGCATATAGACTCCGCTTTCATCCAGCAACACATATTCATTTTCTTTTGTGGTAGAGTCCTGAGCCGCAAATTCAGCTTCCGAAATGACCTTGATGTCATTTTCCAAAATATACTTGTTAATGGCATCAGCCTCTTCTTCCTTCATCTCAGCGTAAGTCTTTCCGTTATTACAGCTCTGCAAAGCAAACATGATCAGGCCCATTACAGCCAAGAGCAAATAGTTCTTTTTCATATCATCTGTATCAATTTACAAAGGCAAATGTAGTAAAATGTCTTCAAAACACCCTTTCCCTTTTACCCAAATATGTATAATATTGTCAAGTATAAGTTATTTACACTAATTTTTCAACAACAAGCTTTCATATTTCACCAATGCTTGCTTGAACAAGCCTATGGCATCTTCCATGCTACCGTAAAACTCTCCTCCCGAGGCGTTCAAATGTCCGCCACCGTTAAAGAATTCGGCAGCCACTTTGTTACAGGGGAATGCCCCTACCGAACGCAGTGATACTTTTATCATGTTTTTATCCGTATCTTCCCGTAAGAATACAGAGAAGCAGATACCTTTCATCTGAAGCGGCATATTGACAAAGCCTTCCGTATCCCCCTTCACATATTGGAATTTGCTCTGTTCGTTTTTCGAAAGGCAAATCAGTGCCGAACGGAATTGCGGATAGACCTGCATCTTCTCATATAGCACATAACCCATCAAGCGCAGACGACCTTCAGAGTAAGTATTGAATACCTTCCGGTAGATTTCGTCTTTGTCGATTCCTTTTGAAAGCAACTCACCAATGATGAAGTAAATCTCCCGGTTATTGGAATTGTAGGTAAAACCTCCTGTATCCGTCATCATTCCAGTATAGATACATTCGGCTCCCTCCATCGTTATGTCGTCAAAACATCCCAAGCGACAAATCAGGCGGAAAATCAGTTCGGATGTCGAAGAGATTTCCGGATGGGAAATGGTAATCCGGCAGAAAGGTTCCGGATTCAAGTGATGGTCAATCATCACCTTCCGGGCCGGTGCTTCCCGTACTGCATCCGCCATTTGGTCAATTCGCGACAAAGCATTGAAATCCAAGCAACAGATTACATCGGCTTCCGCAATCAATTTATTGGCAAACTCCGTATATTTGTCATAACGGATAATATCTTTTGCTCCTGGCATCCAACGCAAAAAATCAGGAAAGGCATTCGGAACAATCACGTTGACTGTTTTCTCATGTACTGACAGGAAATGATACAGACCCAATGAAGAGCCCAATGCATCACCGTCGGGAGATACATGCGTGACAATCACGATTTTATCAGCCCGGTCAAAATAGGTTTCCACCTTGTCGATGTTCGCCTGAAGAATCACTTTTGACAACATATTCTTTTTCTTAAGCTTATACTATTTTTGAAGCAGCAAAAGTACAAATTTATTTTCAGAAACTACAGCACTATGGAATAAGAACCTCGCGCAGAAAGGTCAGTATAAGATATTTTAAGTAATTGACATTCTTTTATCCACATTTCCCGGTAACCTTCACTCAGGGAAGCGTCCAGAACAACCCGACGGATAGCAAACAATTTACGGAGGTGCGACGGCCGACCTTTGAATCCTTTGCAGACATACACATAATCCAACGGCAGACGCCGCGAAGCTTCACATGCACTCCAACGCCCGTCTTTCAAGACTCCGATATGCAAGGAGCCGATGTGCATCAGCCCGGAATCAGACCGATGCACAGCCACTGTATATCCCCGACGGGTATATACCTCCGCACGGGAAAAATACAAATGGGTAGAGTCCGGATGTACACTGTCCAGCCAGCCCCATACAGCAAACAGATTGCAGATTACCCCCAATGAAATCCAATGCCAGGCCCTACGGTCACGGCCGGCCTGCCACAACCCATACAGGCAAACCAAAATTCCAACCAGTAAAAAGGCTTGTCCCGCAGACAAATACACCGACGTAATCTGAGAACCCGACAAGCTCTGTACCCCTCTCATCGCTGCATTAAGCAACTGTGTAGCCAGGTCCAGCAATGTCACCGCACCGCTTCCCACCCAAGGCACCCAGGAAAGAGCCAAAGCCCCCAATGCCAGTACCAGGATACACATGGCCAACGGAGAAACAATCAGATTGGCCAGCAGAAAATACGTCGGGAAAGTGCCAAAATAACAAAGAACAAAAGGCAAAGTGCCTAACTGCGCCGACACTGACAGGCAAAGCAGATTCCACCCATAACGGAGCAGCCGGTTCTGTATCTGTAATAAGTGTGTACACAGCGGATAAAATGCTAAGATAGAAAATACGGCTGCAAACGACAACTGGAAACTGAGGTCGAACAAAAAGAACGGGTTGTAGCACAACATCAAGAACGCGGCCAGCACCAGCGAATGAAAACCCGAAAAACGTTCTTCGGTACAAAAAGAAGCCAAAGCATACAGGCTGAACATCACCACAGCCCGCATTACTGAGGAACTCAGTCCTGAAATGAAAGCGAATCCCCACAACAAAACCACCACCAGCAACATCCGTACCTGCCGTCCGTACCTCCAGTACGTCAGCGGATACAATACCAACAAAAGGAATCCCGAAAGGATGCCCACGTGCAGCCCGGACAAGGCCAGCACATGACTGGCTCCAGCCACACTATACACCTGCTTCAAATCCGCACTCAACTCGCTTTTGTCTCCAATGGTCAGGGCTGAAACCACAGCTTGCACGTCTTCCTCCAAGTGCCAGCTCCGGTAGATTTCCACGATCTTCTGCTGGCAGACCCGGGCCTGCTGCATCCACGTCAATGTATGGGGACGGCCCGTACACCTCCAGTTACCGGCATACGCCAATCCCGTTCCACTGATGCCTTTCCGCATCAGATACTCCCCATAATCAAATCCCGTCAGTTCTTTTTCCGAGAGAGGACGAGCAATCTTCGCATAAAAACAAAGCGTATCGCCACATGCTAACGGTTCCATCAAAGAATCTGGCAACCACGACAACAGGATACGGCGATCCACCCGCTGCCATTGTTTTTCACCGAGGTACCTTCCTTCCACATACACTTCCGCCCGTAAGGTTTTTCCCCTCACTTCGGGTACCGTCTCCACGATTCCTTGGTAAACCTGCGCTTCCTCCTCCCATGCATACTCCACACTATCCCGCTGGTGCATCACCAAAAGGCCTCCCAATAAGAAAAAAGCCAGTCCGACTATTCCCCCGAAAAGCCAACGCCATCGCCAGGAAAATCCAGGGAGCAACGCTGCCCACAACAAAAGGCACCCCACTCCCAAGCCTGTCCAGAAAGGCCACACGATGCCCTCCGGCAAAAAACTGTCGAATACAAAAATTCCGGTTGCCATACATAAGGTCAACCGGAACAAAGGGTATACGATCCAAGAAGATGAAGTTTTCAATCTTTATTCTGCATTTTTCAACTGATGAATGGCCTCCCCCATATCCGGTGCCCGAAAAACAGAACTTCCTGCTACCAGCACGTCGGCACCCGCCTTTTTCAACAAAGGTGCATTCTGTACATTGACTCCTCCGTCCACCTCAATCAGAGCCGATGCCTGACAACGGGTAATCATTTCACGCAACTGTGCGATTTTCTTGAAGGTATTCGGTATGAATTTCTGCCCGCCGAATCCGGGATTTACGCTCATCAGCAACACCATGTCTACATCCATGATGATGTCTTCCAGCATAGCAACCGGAGTAGCCGGATTCAAGGTCACCCCTGCCTTCATTCCTGCTTCCTTGATTTGCTGTATCACCCGATGCAAATGCGGACACGCCTCATAATGCACATTCATCATCATGGCTCCCAAAGCCTTCACTTCCGGAATGAACTTTTCCGGCTGCACAATCATCAGATGCACATCCAAAGGCTTCTGGCTAAGCTCTGCCACATATTTCAAGACCGGAAAGCCAAATGAAATATTGGGCACAAACACACCGTCCATAATATCCAAATGCAGCCAATCGGCCTCACTTTGGTTGATTTTTTCCAGGTCACTCTTCAAATCCGCAAAATTTGCAGACAGCAAAGAAGGAGCTACTTTCATATCTTTCATTGATTTATTTTACTAATCCCACTTATCTTTACAAAGGTAGTCATATCTTTTAATAAATCAAGAAGAAAACCTTATTTAGTCAGATTCACACGTAGTCCCAGCTGCAGGTTGAAATTAAACGGATGCTCTTTTCTGATGGTCTCCACCCCACTATGGTCATCAAAATAATAGGCCACTCCCGGTTCCAGATAAAGCCCCAACCGGGAAGTAAAGTTCACCTGAGCACCCGCCGCCGCAGCCACCGACCATTGCAGCGGTTTATCATCCAACGAAACATTTTCAGTCACGTGGCTTCCTCCATTGGTCACTGTCACCCTTTCCAATTTTCCTGATACACATTTTTCCACAGCTCCTCCTGCCGAAGCATAGATTGAAAGCCAGTTATTTTTCCAAATGGAACGATGCAGTCTTACCGGAATCCCGATGTAATGCAATTTCTGAGTTTCTTCTACATACGACTTAGCGCCTGAATGAATGTCAGAAGAAAGCAGCGTATAATTCAGTCCGGTCTCCAATGCCCAGTCCTCATGAAAATGCCAGGCCACCGAGAAACCGACCGTCACCGGCATGTGATGTTTCACACTGGTCTGAGGAGACTGAATCGCATTTTCCAGCAGCACCTGACTGTAAGCCAGTCCACTGTTTTCTGACGGAGAGATAGGCGAAGCAGAAATGGTGCGATAAGCAGAGCGTGACACAAAGCTACCCATTCCGTCAAAAGTATTCAATGCGCTGTAGGGCGTATTTCCCGCTCCCACACCGATAGAAAAGCCAGATGACTGGGTTGCCTTTTTCTTTGCAGCCACGGCATTCTGTTTCATGCGTTTTTGGTCGGCCACCCGTTGTTGCCGCAATTGTTGATTACGGCTTTGAGCGGTCTGTACCGTTGTCCGACTTTGTTCAGGTTCCTCTTCTATCGCCTCAGCCGGCTGTCCATTATCCACCGCAGGCACTGCCTCCACCGATAAGAGATCGACTGCTTCCGGCATCCGTTCCACTTCTTCTCCCACACTTCTTCGTAGGGAGGCAGCTGGCACAGTATGAATGGAGACCGGTTGTACGGAAGGTTGCTCCCCGCTGCTTTCCAGCCCGAGCGCATCCGCTATCTGCTCCTCGACCCTCACCGGTTCAGTTTCCGGTAGAGGTGTCTTTTCCACTTCTACCGCCAGCTCCTGCTGCTGGAAATCAGCCTTCGGCGAGGACCAGAACCAATAGGTCAAAGAGGATACGAACAGCACCACTACTGCGGCGGCAGCTGCTACTTGCCAACGTCTCCATATCGGAATCACCTTGGGAGTCTGCCGCACCTCCAGTTCCTCGGCCAGCGTATCCCACAGGCCTTCGGGAAGAGGTTCGGTATATCCCTCCATCCGGTTACGTAAATGCTCAGTCCACTCTTTTTCGTTCTTCATGCCTATAAACTCTTTCTATATTCATTTATTTTTTTCGCCAGCAAAGTCTTTGCACGATAAAACTGCGAAGAAGATGTATGTTCGGTAATGCCCAACATCTGTGCAATCTCCTTGTGGCTTTTCTCTTCAAACACGTATAAGTTGAATACCGTACGATACCCGTCGGGAAGCTCCGCAATCATTTTCATCAATACCGACCGAGGGATGTCGTCCATGCCTTCCTCCGCCTCTTCCGTATCGGGCAACTGTTCCATCAGTACTTCCTGCTGGGCCAGCTGGTTCTGTTTCCGCAAAGCACCCAATGCTTCGTTCACCATCACACGCGACAGCCACGCCTTCAATGACCCGTTACCCTGATAAGTGAACTGGCCGATGGATTGAAAAATCCGAATAAATCCATCATGCAACACATCCTCCGCCGCGTCCCGGTTACCCATATAACGGAGACAAATGGCCATCAGGGAGCCTCCATACCGCTCATACAACTCCTTGCGAGCCTGATTGTCAGCCTGCTTGCATTTCGATGCCAATTCTTCTTCCGTCATATCCAGCTTATCGTGCTTTGGTTAATAAATGATGAACACACAAAAATACTGCACCTTTTCCGAATAAATTCCTTATGAAATCGTTTTTTAACGAAAAGAAAAGATACAACGTATAAAACAAAAAAGGTGGCAGGATGTGTCTAACTGCCACCTTCTATTATTTTCTTGCGATTTTCTCTATTCTACAAAAGAATCTTCCACATGGCGATACCCGCGCAGGAAATCGGCCACGTCCATCCGTTTCTTTCCGGCCAGCTGCAACGACAACACCCGCAGGAAACCATCGGTAGAAGCGATGTGGAAATAGATTTTCTTGTCCGTCACCACCGTGCCCGGTTTCAGGGTATGCGGCGTGAAAAGTTTTTCGGTCTCAAATATCTTTAACGACACTGGAGCGGCCTCACCCTGATGAAGTTCTGTCCATGCGGCAGGATACGGAGAAAGTCCGCGCACAAAGTCGTACACCTTCTTCACCCCGGCATTCCAATCGATACGGCAGGTTTCCTTGAAAATCTTCGGAGCCGGACGCAATTCTTCTGCCTTGGCCAGCTGCTCTTGCGGCGTAGTCTTGACCTTACCTTCCAAAATGGCATCCACGGTTTTTACTACCAGGTCACCGCCCAGTTTCATCAGCTTGTCGTACACCACCTCCACATTGTCGGTATCGGCAATCGGGATACGTACCTGATCGATGATTTCTCCGGTATCGATTTCATGTTTCAGGAAAAAGGTCGTAATTCCGGTTTCAGTCTCTCCGTTGATGACCGCCCAGTTGATAGGAGCAGCCCCACGATACTGCGGCAACAAAGAGGCATGCAGATTGAAAGTTCCCAAACGAGGCATGTTCCATACCACTTCCGGCAACATACGGAAAGCCACCACAATCTGCAAGTCAGCTTTCAAAGCTCTCAACTCTTCCAGAAACTCTTCGTTTTTCAGCTTTTCCGGCTGGAGCACCTTCAGTCCCTGCGATACGGCATATTGTTTCACTGGACTCGCCTGCAGCACGCTGCCATGCCGTCCCATCGGTTTGTCGGGCATCGTAATGACCCCCACCACCTGATAGCCTCCTTCCACCAGTCGCTTCAAACTTTCCACGGCAAATTCAGGAGTACCCATATATACGATTCGTAAGTCTTTCTTTTCCATATTTCTTGTTGTTGTTTATTCTGCTGAAAAGTCCACCATCACCTGACGGTAGGTCGACAGGATGCGTGACTTGGATACAAAGCCGATGTACTTGTCGTCTTCATCTACCACCGGAAGGTTCCAGGATCCGGTCTTGTCAAACTTGTCCATCACTTCTTCCATGGAGTCCGTGGTTATGATACGTGCCTTCGGAGCCACCATAAAATTCTCCACATGGTATTTATGATACAGTTCCTGACGGAAGATGATGTTACGGATGTCGTTCAGAACCACCACTCCGAGCAGTTCGTTGTGCACGTCTACCACCGGGAACAGGTTACGAGCAGATTTTGAAATGGCTTTCACCATCTCGGCCAAGTCCATGTCCGGACGCACCACCTGGAAATCGGTTTCAATCACACTTTCCATGCTCATCATGGTCAAGACCGCCTTGTCCTTATGATGGGTAATCAGCTCACCGCTCTTGGCCAGACGCATGGAGTAAATACTATGCGGCTCAAATACAATGATGGTCAAATAAGAGCAGACAGACACAATCATCAATGGCAAGAACAAATCGTAACCTCCGGTCAGTTCGGCAATCAGGAAGATGCCGGTGAGCGGTGCATGCATGACACCCGACATCAGTCCGGCCATTCCCATCAGGGCGAAGTTCTTTTCCGGAATATACGTACCGCCCAAACCGGATTCATTGCAGACGTAGGAAAAGACAAAGCCGGCGATACATCCCAAAAACAAACTCGGTGCGAAAATACCACCACAACCGCCACCTCCGTTGGTGGCACTGGAAGCAAATACCTTAAACAGGATAATCAAAATCAGGTAAAGCACCAGCAAATGCGAATTGCCGTAGAACAGAGAGTTGTTCATCACCGTATCCCAGTCGGCCGAAGAAGTACCGTTGAGCAACAATGAAATGGTATCGTATCCTTCACCGTAAAGCGGTGGGAACAGGAAAATCAAGATACTCAGCATCGCTCCACCGATGACAAACTTCACGTATGGATTGCTGTAACGGCGGAAAATGTTCTCAATCCAGTTCATGGAGCGGGTGAAATACCAGGCAACCAGTCCGCAGAAAATACCCAGTGCAATGGCGTAAGGAATACGTTCCAGCGAGAACGGATAGTCCAGATGAAACTGGAACATGGCCTCCGTACCCGTCAGCAGGTACGACACGGAAGCAGCTGTCACACTCGTAATCAGCAACGGCAGCAGCGAAGCCATGGTCAGATCAATCATCAGTACCTCCAACGTAAACACGACTCCCGCAATCGGGGCCTTGAAAATGCCCGAAACGGCTCCGGCAGCTCCACACCCCACTAACAGCATCAGGGTCTTGTGGTCCATACGGAAAATGCTACCCAAATTCGAGCCGATGGCGGAACCCGTCAGCACAATCGGCGCCTCGGCTCCTACAGATCCACCACAACCGATGGTGATAGCCGATGCAAAAATAGACGACCACACATTGTGCCGCTTGATACGGCTCTGCTTGCGCGAAATGGCATACAAGATTTTAGTCACACCGTGGCTGATGTCATCGCGTACCACTTTACGGATGAACAGTCCGGTCAGAAAGATACCCACTACCGGATATACAAGGTATAACCAGTTTACCCCCGTGGAATCGAAGTTCTCTGTCAGGAACTCCTTGATGTATTCCACCAGAAATTTCAGCAAAAAAGCGGCCAAGGCCGTAAAGATTCCTACCAGGAAACTTAAAATCAAGACGAACTGCTTATCTTTTATGTGTTTCTCCCTCCAATGAAGAAATCCTTGCAGCAGTCCGTTTTTTTCATCTACCACTTTCATGAAAGGAACTGTTTATTCTCTAATAATCTTCACCACGCCCCCTTTGCCCAGCTTGATGATGCTGGACGGTTTCGGATGTCCGGTTTCTTCCCGGCGATAATCTACTACATAATCTACCGCCTGCTTGATTTCTTCGCTGATTTCACTAAACACTGCGGGAGCCGGCTGACCGCTAATATTGGCCGAAGTAGAGACGATGGCTTTGCGGAAACGGAAACACAGCTGTTTGGAAAACTCTTCCGAAGTGACGCGGATGCCCACACTTCCATCGGCCGCAATCAGATTGGGAGCCAAGTTGCGTGCCCCATCGTAAATGATGGTCAGCGGTTTGGTCGTCATTTCAATCAAGTCCCAGGCCACCGAAGGCACATCCTGTACATAAAAATCCACTTTTACCGGACTGTCCACCAACACCAGCATGGCTTTGCTGTCGGCACGCTGCTTGATTTCAAACACACGCTTCACCGCCTCCTCGTTCGTGGCATCGCATCCTATCCCCCACACGGTATCCGTCGGGTAGAGAATCACCCCTCCCTTCTGCATCACCTCGCAGGCTTTCTTAATTTCATCTTTCATCATAATATCTTTAGTTTTTTGTGGTCAAAAAGTCATTAAAAGCGATTTTACAAACAGCAAAAATACAAATGATTTTTAGGATATCCCAAGAATGTTTTGTTTTTTTGCAGAAAAGCTATCAGCCCTTCCATGAATACCGAACGGAAAATCATCCACATAGACATGGACGCCTTCTATGCGTCGGTCGAACAGCGCGACCATCCGGAACTGAAAGGAAAGCCCATTGCGGTGGGGCATGCGGAAAAACGGGGCGTAGTGGCAGCCGCCAGCTATGAGGCCCGCAAATTCGGGGTACGTTCTGCCATGTCGTCCCAGAAAGCGAAGAAACTGTGCCCGCAACTGATTTTCGTAGAGGGCCGAATGGAGGTGTACAAAAGCGTATCGGCACAGATACACGAGATTTTCCACGAATATACCGACCTCATTGAACCTATCTCGCTGGATGAAGCTTTTCTGGATGTCACGAACAACAAGAAAGGAATTCCCCTGGCTGTAGATATCGCCAAAGAAATCAAGCAGCGCATCCGCCAGGAACTTCATTTGGTAGCTTCAGCCGGGGTATCCTACAATAAATTTTTAGCTAAAATTGCGTCCGACTACCGGAAGCCCGACGGCCTCTGCACCATCCATCCCGACCAGGCTGAAGAGTTTATCCGGCATCTGCCCATCGAGGCATTCTGGGGGGTAGGCCCCATCACGGCCAAGAAGATGCACACGCTGGGCATCTACAACGGGGATACCCTCCGTCAATGTTCCCTGGAAATGTTGCAACGGCAGTTCGGGAAAAACGGCCTCATCTATTTCAATTTCGCCCGCGGCATTGACGAGCGGCCCGTGGAAGCCGTCCGCATCCGTAAGTCCATCGGCTGCGAACACACGCTGGAAAAAGACATTTCGGCCGAGATGGCCCTCATCATCGAACTGTATCACGTGGCACGTGAACTCATCGAGCGGCTGAAAGCCAAGGACTTCAAGGGAAATACCCTCACTCTGAAGGTGAAATTCGACGACTTTTCCCAGATTACCCGCAGCATCAGTGTCAAGCAGCCTCTGCAACGCCTGGAAGAGATTCTTCCTTTAGCCAAACGGTTGCTGAAGGGGGTGGACCACAGCCAGCACGCCATCCGCCTGTTAGGATTGTCGGTATCCAATCCTCCGGAAGAAAAAGACGCAGCTTCTTCCACGGTGCCAGAACCCATTCAGTTGGAGCTGGAGTTTAAAGAGGAAGAATAAGAATTACCAGAGGTTAAATATAGAGGAATAACTTAAAAATCATCACGTTCTCTTTATCATAGGGCACAGGAGAAACGCACTTACGTTTCAAATCAAACGCCTTTACGTTTTTCCCAAAACGCACTTGCGTTTTACCTGAAATGTACTTGCGCTTCAGTCCGAACGCACTTGCGTTTTTGGACAGCTAAAAAACCCCACTGACCACCTCAGCCTTGACGGGTTGACGGGTTGGCACCGGTTTTTCTAAACTTCCTATACACAGGTGTGGAAAAATATAAAAGTTGTATTTTTCCACACCCACTATATAGAAGTTATAAAAATGCCTGCCAACCCCGACAACCCCGACAAAAAAGGCCCGGAAACGGCATAAAAAAAGCGGTGCGCATTTTCTGCCACCGCTCTCTTTTTACATTTATTAAATATCAATGTGTATGCACAATCTCTGTAGGTGCCTGCTCGGCATTTCGCTTTTCGGTCTGTGTCACCACGTTGCGAGCCAAGTCCATAAAGGCCATGCCGGTGATGGAGTTCTCATCAAGGGCAGCCGGTGTTCCTGCATCGCCGCTTTCACAAATGCTCTGTACGATAGGAATCTGTCCCAGCAAAGGTACGTGCAGTTCTTCTGCCAGACGCTTGGTACCTTCCTTGCCGAACAGGTAATACTTGTGGTCCGGAAGTTCGGCCGGAGTGAACCAGGCCATATTTTCCACCAGTCCGAGGATAGGCACGTTCACCTTGTCGTTGGTGTACATGTTGATGCCCTTGCGTGCATCGGCCAAAGCCACCTGTTGCGGGGTGCTGACAATCACCGCTCCCGTAATGGCCAGGGTCTGGAGCAAAGTCAGGTGGATGTCACTGGTGCCCGGAGGGGTATCCAACACGAAATAATCCAGTTCGCCCCAGTTGGCATCGGCTACCAGCTGTTTCAGGGCATTGCTGGCCATACCGCCACGCCACAACGTAGCCTGATCAGGGTCTACAAAGAAACCGATGGAAAGCAGTTTGATGCCGTATTTCTCGACCGGTACAATCAGGTCGCGACCGTTCACTTCTTCGGCATACGGACGGGCGTCTTCCACCTGGAACATCTTAGGCACCGAAGGACCAAAGATATCCGCATCGAGCAGACCTACCTTGTAGCCTAATTTCGCCAAAGCCACGGCCAGGTTGGCAGCTACTGTCGACTTACCGACTCCTCCTTTACCGGAAGACACGGCAATCACGTTCTTCACCTGTGGCAGCATCTTGCCCGGTTCAGGACGGGCTGCCTGCTTGCTCTCAGTGGCAATGGTCACTTCCACGTCCTTCGACACATAAGTATGAATGGCAGTTTCAGCCGATTTAACGACTGATTTCATGAAAGGGTCGGTAGGCTTCTCGAAAATCAGCGAGAAACTGACCTTCATCCCGTCAATGCGAAGATTGTCGGCCACCATCTCCGCTTCCACAATATTTTTTCCGTTGCCCGGATAACGCACCGTAGCCAGTGCGTCCATAATCAATTTCGGATAAAGTGTCATATCTTTTTAGTTTTGAATCATTTGCTTGTTTTCAGTCCGCTTCGCTTGCTTCGGTTGTAGCTCCGGTAATCGTCCAGCTCGATTTCTACGTCGGGCTCCTGAAGTTCTCCTTCCTGCGGCAGACGGAACTGGATGTACTTGATGTTCAGTCCGCGGTCGAGCCACTGCTGTTCGTAATAGGTACGGATGCTCAGAATGTCATCGTCCATGCCGGAGTGATACAAATCGTCGGTGATGAATTCCACCGGGAAATGATTGGCCTCCACCATGTACTTGGTGTAGGTGAACATGAAATTGCTGTCCGTCTTCAGGTGTACCAGTCCGTTCGGAATCAGGAAACGGCGGTAACGGTTCATGAAATAAGTGGAAGTCAGTCGCTTGGTAGCCTTCTTCATCTGAGGGTCTGAGAAAGTCAGCCAGATTTCGCTCACCTCACCCGGCGCAAAGAAGCGGTCGATGATTTCGATGTTGGTACGCAGAAAAGCCACGTTCTTCAAGCCTTCATGCAAGGCCTCGGTGGCTCCCGTCCACATGCGGGCTCCCTTGATGTCCACCCCGATGAAGTTCTTGCCCGGATAGCGTCGTGCCAGTCCTACGGTGTATTCCCCGCGTCCGCACCCTAACTCCAGGACAATCGGATTCTCGTTCTTGAAGAAATCCTTGTTCCAGTTTCCTTTCATGTCGAAAGGTACCTCATCCACCACCGAGTACGGATATTCAAACACATGCGGATATTCCGCCATATCTGCGAATTTCGCTAATTTTCCTTTTCCCATATTTTTCGTGAAACGTTTCCTTAATGCCCGCAAAGGTAAAGTTTTTCGATGGAACACACAACTTTACCCTCAATTACCCGAAAGAATCGGGAAACGAAACCAGGCACCGGCGTTTATAATAGAAAAAGGAAATCCATGAACCTCAAAATACAACTTATCCTCCTCCTGCTTTTGTGTACACTCAGTTGCTGCAAAGAAAGCTCGGAAAAAATATCCTTTCCCTGGTTCATAGAAGGCACAGCCATCACTCCCTTTTCTGCCTCCTCACGCACTTACACCACGGAACAAGAGAGTGTCCTCGCAGGCAGCAGCCTCACCCTTTACAGTCAAGGAGGACTACAGGCCGAAGCCGTAGAACTCTCCTACAACGGTACCCGGTGGGAAGGCAACGGCCTGCCGAAATGGGAAAACACGTCGCAAAAAGCGACCCTCACCGCCTTCTGCCCTCCCTTTAACCGGAACCAGTCGGTTTTCTATCAGAACGGACAATTGTGTGACCAACTCATCGCCCAGGAGGAATGTACCTATGGAGAAAACATCCATCTATCTTTCCGGCATCTGTTCGCCCAAATCCGATTTACCGTATCCTCCCGTCTGAATCAGCAACTCAGCCAAATAGAGTTTATTCCTTCCGTCTCTGTGGCAGATATCAATCCGGAAACGGGAGAAGTCATCTGCCAACCCACCGCCACAACGCTCTGCATGGAAAAAAGCAAAGATCGGGAATATACCTTCCTGCTTCCCCCTGCCACCCTGTCCATTCAGATACGGATTCACACAACCGCAGGCACCGTCTACGAAAGCACCTTGGAAAACTATCCCTTCCAATCTGGCCATACCTATACCTGCCCCATCAAGCTTAAGGGAGAGACCTTAGGCATCTCCTCCGTGGAAGACTTTATTGCCTTCACCCATTTAATCAACGGAGAAGCCTATGGCCAGCGGAGCCTGGAAGAATTTGGCGAAAAGACGGGAGAAACCATGACCTATTACCTGAATGAAGACCTGAACTTTACCCCTGAGGAAGCGGCCCGCGTACAAATGATTGGAGAATATGGCACGGGCGCCAGCTCAGAGAAAAGGCTGTTCAAAGACACGTTCGACGGACAAGGGCACAGCCTCACCAACCTGCGCTTTACCCAGCCTTACAATTACCCGTACTGCGCCGGACTTTTCAGCGGCCTCTCTGCCACTGGCGTGGTAAAAAACCTGACTCTCAACCAAGCCATTTACAATAAAAATTCCGACACGAAGAATGTAGCCCTCCTGGTCGGATTCAACCAGGGAGAAATCAATCATTGCACGCTGCGCGACTGCATCATTGAAAATATGAAAGAGAAAGGAGAATTAGGGTGTCTCACGGCTTATAACGAAGGAACCATTGTCAACTGTCATGTAGACCGCCTTGAATTAAAAACGGATCAGGTCCAAACAGTAAGTACCTTGACACGCTATAACCAAGATGGCACCATTTTGAACTGTGCAGCTACCGACTGTTTGCTCAACAAGGTAACCACCGAAAGCGGACTGCTCTGCAACATCTGCGAGGACGGAACCATACAAAACTGCTACATCAAAGCCAAAACCGGAGCCAGCTACTCCCACCTCCATCCCATATGCCTGACTACAAGGGGAAACACCCTCCTGCGGTGCTGCTACTATTCGTCAGGCTTTACACGAGATCCCATAGGATCTCCTAATGAGACCCTTCAATCCGATTCCATTAAAAGATACGGCAGTATCACCGAGGAGAAAGAAATTCTGCCGAAAATACTCAACCAATGGATACTCGACAGCGGAAAGCGGCTCTTCCCCCACCTGACCTTCTGCCTGTGGAAAAAAGGGGAAACCCTGCCCGCCGTACTGGTATCCCCATAATTTTTCTAAAAATAAAAGATGGTATCTATAAATGTTGTATTTTTGCGCCAAATGCAAAAACCGGAATCATGAATAATAAGAAACTGATTATCGCGATTATCATATTGGCTATCATTGCAGCCATAGTATCGTTTTTTGCCGTAAACGAAGCGCGCAAGAACAAAGAAATGAGCCAGCTCTTCGAGGTAGAAAAACAAGAAATGGAAAACGAATACAGCACGTTTGCCACCCAGTACGACGAGCTACAGGTACAGATCAACAACGACTCCCTGCGCGAGAAACTGGAAAGCGAAAAGCTGAAGACACAGCGCCTGCTGGAAGAACTCCGCCAGGTGAAAACCAGCGATGCAGCCGAAATCATGCGATTGAAGAAAGAATTGAAGACCGTACGCGCCGTATTACGGAGCTACGTGATGCAGATTGACTCCCTGAACAAGATCAACGCGGCCCTGATGCAGGAAAATCAGGAAGTGAAGACTAAATATTCAGCGGCTACCGCACAGATTTCCAACCTGTCGCAGGAGAAAAAGAGCCTGAATGAAAAAGTAACCTTAGCCGCACAGCTGGATGCCACCAACATCCGGGTACAGACCCTGAACAAACGGGGACGCCAGACCGACCGGGTGAAAAACGTCAAGAAGATTGCCATCTCGTTTACTATTGTCAAGAACATCACGGCACAGACCGGCAACAAGACCCTTTACCTGCGCATTGCCAAACCGGACAACGAAGTGCTGACCAAGAGTGCCAGCAACCAGTTCAAGTACGAGGACAGAAACATTGCTTACTCTATCAAAAAATACATTGAATACACAGGTGAGGAACAGACAGTTACTGTATACTGGGACGTAGAAGAGTTCTTAGCAGCCGGTACTTATCAGGTGTATATCTTTGCCGATGGCAACATGATCGGACAGGGTTCATTCAGAATGAAATAATTCGGAAAACATGAGAACACGTGTCCACTTTCTGATATACAGTTGCCTCGCACTGATGGGCTTACTTTCTTCCTGCGGTGAAGACCGTTCGGGGGAATATTATGCCTTGATTGCTACAAAGACATGGATTTACGAGGTGATGCAAGAGAATTATCTCTTCTACGAGGACATCCCGGCTGAAGAAAAACTGGACTTTTTCGAGAAGCCCGCAGAATTTCTGGCTTCGGCCGCCTCTTCCAGAGACCAGAAAAACGGTTATGTGTTTTCACATGTAGATTCTGTATCTTCCCGTGCCACCAGTACCTATCCCTGCTTCGGAATGGAAGCGGCTTTGGTATCTTCTAATTATGGAGGAGGTAATGCTCTAAGAATATTATATATTCAGCCTGACTCACCTGCAGAAGAAGCCGGATTGAAACGGGGAGATTGGATTATTGCCATCGACAACAAAAAAATCTCTAAAAGCGATTATTCCACTTATATCACACAACCGACAAAAGCATACAGCTTCACACTCGGGAAATACAATCCTTATCCTGAAGAGGTGGAGGACCCGGAATTCAACTACATTGAATTTGATACCTTGGGCACTATCCAAATGCCAGCTCCACGCTATGTAGAAGAAAAAGATGTACTCAAAACGGGAATTGTCTCTTCCGGAAACCGGAAGGCTTTCTATCTGCTCTACAACGAATTTGATGAAAATACAGATTTACTGAAAGAAGTCCTCTCACAGATGAGCGGACAACAGTTTGACGACGTGATTCTGGATTTGCGTTATAATCCGGGAGGCTATGTAAGCACCTCGCAACTGCTTAGCACGGCACTGGCTCCTGCCACTGCCATAGGGCAGCCTTTCCTGTACATGACGTACAACGATAAAATCAACAAGACGGAAACGCTGAACTTCGATGCCAGCCTGTTGCCGGGAGGAACCAACCTCTCCTATCAAAACCTGTATGTCATCACTTCCGAAAATACGGCCTCGGCCTCGGAAATCGTCATTAACTGCCTGAAACCTTACATGGAAGGACGCTTATTCCAGGTAGGAATGCCCACGTATGGAAAGAATGTGGCCCAGCAGCTGTTTACCGATGAAGGGGCTCCAGGAATCGAACTGTGGCTTACCACCACTTACTTGAGCAATGCACAAGGATACTACGATTATTTCACCAACGGACTCTTGCCCGATTTTGAAATTGAAGAAAATTACGAGAGTGACTTAGGCGAGTTGGGCTCCGACACTGACCCGCTCATGCAACCGATTCTGTACAAAATGGCTTACGGAACTTTCCCGACCACTGCCACAGAAACAGAGGCCGCTACGCTCAGCCGAAGCCGCCAGGCCCGTCGGATACAGGTGCTGGTTGACCCGATTGCCCGTAAACCACGTCTCAGCCTGATCAAATAAAGGAAACAGATTTCCCTGCACCTTAACAAAATAAAGCTAATTTACCATTTCTTTTCAACAAAATGCTTTGACGATTTGTTGTAATGTCATACATTTGCACCGTTGCATAAGCAACCAAATATAAAGTCAGCATCAGTAATGAAAAGAATTACAAGTTTACTCTTACTGCTCAGTACAATTCTCAGCAGTCACGCCCAGCAGGTACTTACCCTGGACAGCTGCCGGGCACTTGCCCTGGCCAATAACAAAGAGTTACGGATTTCACAAGAGAAGGTAAATGCCGCCCACTATGAGAAGAAAGCCGCCTTTACCAATTATCTGCCCAAGATAGACCTTACAGGGGGCTACATGCGTACGCAGAAAGAAATTTCTCTGCTAAGCGACGCGCAGAAACAAACCCTCGGAAGCTTGGGCACCACGGTCGGCGGACAGCTCCAGCAAGGCATGCAGTCAGCCGAATTTCAAGCAGCCATGCAGCAACTGGCAGCCCAAAACCCCGGACTTGAAGGACTCCTGCCCGGAGCGGTATCCGGACTCACCTCCGGACTGAACAGCATCGGCCAGAGTCTGGTAGATGCCTTCCATACGGATACGCGTAACCTGACCATTGGAGCAGCTACCCTCACCCAACCTCTGTTCATGGGAGGAAAAATCATTGCCTACAACAAAATCACCAAATATGCTGAACGCCTGGCCGAATCACAGCACGCCACCGGCATGCAGGACCTGATTCTACAAACCGACCAGGTATACTGGCAAATCATTTCGCTCGTCAACAAGAAAAAACTGGCTGAAAACTTTCTGGAACTGGTACAGAAACTGGACTCGGATGTAGACAAGATGATTGCCGAAGGCGTAGCCACCAAGGCCGACGGACTCAGCGTGAAAGTGAAAGTCAACGAGGCCGAAATGATGCTGACGCAGGTAGACAACGGACTGAACTTGTCGAAGATGCTGTTGTGCCAGCTCTGCGGACTCCCGCTCGACAGCCAATTCCAACTGGCCGACGAAAGCATGAAAGACCTGCCGTTGCCCAATACCTATACCGAAGCGAACATCAGTACAGCCCTGAGCAACCGCGAAGAGCTGAAGAGTCTGGAACTGGCTTCGGAAATCTATCGCCAGAAAGTCAACATCGCCCGTTCGGAGTTCCTTCCGTCGGTAGCCCTGACCGCCAATTACCTGGTGACCAACCCGTCGCTGGTCAACGGATTTGAAAACAAATTCCGCGGTATGTGGGCAGCCGGAGTCATCGTGAAAATCCCGGTATTCCACTGGGGAGAAGGTATCTATAAGGTAAAAGCCGCCAAAGCGGAAGCCAACATCGCCCGCTACAAACTGGAAGACGTCAAGGAGAAAGTGGAACTGCAAGTCACCCAGAACTCCTACAAGGTAAACGAATCGACCAAGAAGCTGGCACTGGCCGAAAAGAACATGGAAAAAGCAGAAGAAAACCTGCGCTATGCCAACTTAGGATTTAAAGAAGGGGTAATCCCGACCAGCAACGTACTGGAAGCACAGACGGCCTGGTTCTCGGCCCAGTCTGGCAAAATCGACGCACAAATAGACGTCAAAATGAGTGAATTGTATCTGAATAAATCAATGGGAATTTTAAAATAACACTACAATATGGAAAAGACACAACGCAACAATATCATGCTGGCTTTCTTCACACTGTTAGCCGTGATTGTAATCGTGAGTATCATCGGATTCTTCACCTTGGGGAAAGGTCCTGAAATCATCCAGGGACAGGCAGAAGCCACAGAATACCGAGTATCCAGCAAGGTGCCGGGACGTGTTTTGAAGTTTTTTGTCAGCGAAGGAGACAAAGTGAAGGCAGGTGATACGCTTGCCATCCTCGAAGCTCCCGACGTCATGGCCAAACTGTCGCAGGCACAGGCAGCCGAACAGGCAGCTCAGGCACTGAACGAAAAAGCCCTGCGCGGTACCCGCAGTGAACAGTTGCAGGCCGCCTATGAAATGTGGCAGAAAGCCAAAGCCGGACTGGATATTGCCGAGAAATCCTACAACCGTGTGAACCGCCTCTATGAAGAAGGGGTGATGACGGCGCAGAAAAGAGACGAAGCCAAAGCACAATATGAGGCTATGAAAGCCACCGAACGTGCCGCCAACGCCCAGTACACCATGGCCAAGAACGGTGCCCAGCGGGAGGATAAAGCCATGGCAGCTGCCCAGGTAGAACGTGCCAAAGGAGCCGTAGCCGAAGTTTCTTCTTACGTATCGGAAACTTACCTGACCGCCGCAGCCGATGGCGAAATCTCAGAGATTTTCCCGAAAGTCGGTGAGCTGGTGGGTACCGGCGCTCCCATCATGAACGTAGCCCAGCTGGACGACATGTGGTTGACCTTCAACGTACGGGAAGACTTCCTGAAAGACTTTGCCGTAGGGAACAAAATCAAAGCGTATGTGCCGGCCTTGGAAAAGGACGTAGAACTTCAGGTGACCGTCATGAAAGACTTAGGGACTTACGCCGCCTGGAAGGCGACCAAGACCACCGGTCAGTTCGACCTGAAAACATTTGAAGTAAAGGCAAAACCCGTACAGACGGTAGAAAACCTGCGTCCAGGCATGTCTGCCATCATTGAAAAGTAAAAATTACCATGTCGAAAACCACCTGTCAATGTTTTCTCCGGATTGTACGACGGGAAATCCTTCGTATAGCCACCAAACCCATGTACCTGTTCTGCATGGTCATCGCGCCCGTGTTCTGTTTCCTGTTCTTCACGACACTGATGGGAAACGGGCTGCCGACCAATCTGCCGGCAGGGGTGGTGGACCTCGACAACACCGCCACGACACGTAGCATTATCCGCAACCTGGATGCCTTCCAGCAGACGCAGATTGTGGCACACTATCCGAGTGTGACGGAAGCACGACAAGCCATACAACGAGGAGAAATCTATTCATTCTACTATATCCCGAAAGGAACCACCGAGGAGGCTCTGGCTCAACGGCAGCCTAAAGTGTCGTTCTATATCAACTATTCTTACCTGATAGCAGGGTCTCTGCTCTACAAAGACCAGCGCACCATGTCTGAACTGGCCTCTGCCGCCATCGGACAGGCTACCTTGCTGGCCAAAGGTGCCACGGAAGACCAAGCACTGGCCTTCCTGCAACCCGTGGTGATTTCCACGCACGCCCTGAACAATCCGTGGCTGAACTACTCGGTGTATCTGTGTAACACCCTGTTTCCGGGTATCCTGATGCTGCTGATTTTCCTGACCACCGTGTATACCATCGGTACGGAACTCAAGGAAAACACGGCCAAGGAGCTGATGCAAATGGCCGACAACTCCATTGTCACGGCACTGACCGGAAAGCTGTTTCCACAGACGGTGACCTTCTTCATCATGGCCACCTTCTACAACGTATACCTGTATGGCTTCCTGCACTACCCGTGCAACAGCGGAATCTTTCCGATGCTGTTGGCCGGACTGCTGCTGGTACTGGCCTCACAAGCCTTCGGAGTCTTTCTCTTCGGACTGTTCGGTTCCCTGCGACTGGCACTGAGTGCGGCTTCACTTTGGGGGGTCATCTCGTTCTCCATCTCCGGATTTACCTTCCCAGTGATGGCTATGCACCCCACCCTGCAGGCGTTGTCTGTGCTGTTCCCCTTGCGACACTATTTTCTGATTTACGTGAACCTGGCGCTGAACGGTTACCCGATTATATACGCCTGGCATGCGGTGACAGCCTTGCTGCTGTTCATGCTGCTGCCTTTCTTCATCCTGAAGAAGCTGCGCACGGCCATGCTCCATTACGTCTATATACCTTAATACACTTGCAGTCATGAAAAAAGAATCATTACGACAAACCATACGACAAGGCTTTTCAGGACTCTTCCACATTTGCGCACAAGAGTTGAAAGCAGTCTTCAAGGACCAGGGAGTGCTGATATTCTTCCTGCTGGTTCCCTTGGCTTATCCGCTGGTGTATGCGTTCATCTACACGAACGAAGTGGTACGTGAGGTACCAGTAGCCGTGATTGACCACAGCAATACCGCCATGAGCCGGGAATTCATCCGCTCCATCGATGCCAGTGCCGACGTGCATATCCAATCCCACTGCGCCGACCTGGAAGAGGGCAAGACCCTGCTGAAAGAGACCAAGGTATACGGTCTTGTCTACATTCCGGAAAGCTTCAGCAAGGACATTGCTTCCGGAAAGCAGACCACCGTGAGCGTGTATTGTGACATGAGTGGCATGCTCTACTACAAAGCGTTGGTGCTGGCCAGTACCAACGCCTCACTGACGCTCAATAAACAAATCCAAATCAAACGCCTGGGCAATACCACCGAACGCCAGGACGAAGTCAGTACGGCCCCCATCGAATACGAAGATATCTCGCTGTTCAATCCCCAGGACGGATTTGCCAGCTTCCTGCTTCCGGCCGTATTGATGCTAATTATCCAGCAGACCTTACTCTTGGGAGTCGGCCTCTCGGCCGGTACAGCCCGCGAAAACAACCGTTTCCGCGACTTAGTACCCATCAGTCGGCAATACCAGGGAACGATACGCATTGTAGGGGGAAAGGCCCTGGCCTATTTCCTTGTATATGCCATTGTGACGGCCTACATCCTGTGTCTGGTGCCGAAGATGTTCAGTCTGGTACAGATAGCCCAGCCTTCTACTCTGTTAGCATTTGCCGTGCCCTACGTACTGGCCTGTATCTTCTTTGCCATGACCTGCTCCATCTTCATCCATCACAGAGAATCGTGCATGATGATTTACGTATTTACCTCGGTACCTCTGTTGTTTATCTCCGGTATATCCTGGCCGGGAGCAGCCGTACCTGCCTTCTGGAAGGGCTTTTCTTATTTGTTTCCTTCCACCTTCGGCATCAACGGTTTCGTGCGAATCAACAACATGGGAGCCACGCTACCCGAAGTACTGTTCGAGTACAAGGCGCTCTGGATACAGACATTAGTGTATTTCTTTACCACCTGCCTCGTCTATCGCCGACAAATCATCTTGAGCCGCCAGCATGCCTTGGAACGTCTGCGTATGTGCAAACTGCGCAAACTGGCCTCAAAGGCTTCACACGAACTTTAAACGAATCATCTCATCCTCATTATCCGGTTTTGTATCGTTTGCAAAGCCGGATAATTTATTTTTATTAACATCTGAGTACGAGCGAATACTATAGAATACTTGTAGCTTTGCGGATATTTACGAATGTAGTTATGAAACAGCTTATTTATTATATACTGGCCGGACTTGCTTTTCTGCAGATAACCGTTCTGAACATGCAAGCAGCCACTCTTCAAGAGCAAAAGCAACGCTTCCGCATCACCGTACTCAATACCGCAGGCGATCCCCAGCAGGGCATTATCCTGAGAGTAATCGGAAACAGCAACGAATATACCAGCGACGAACAGGGACTGATTGATTTTGAGCAAATGATTGACAAGAACTACACTCGTACCGCCAATTTCTATCTCCCTTCTGACCGCAACAAGCCCCTCAAATCCCTGCGACTGGACCAAGCCGCACAAGATACAATCATCCGCATAGACCGTCCGGAAGATTTGGTCAAGTTCAAACAAAGCGGAAAAACTTTCACAGCGAAAGGCATACTGAAAGAAGGGGGACGACCCATTCCGCATGCAGAGATTAGCGTACAAGGTACAGGCAGACACACCTTCTCCAATAAGAATGGAGAATTTACCATCGAAGCAGACTACAGTCACCTGATTATGATCCGAGCAGAAAGCATGGAGAACAAATACCTCGACAGTGAAGCCTTTCTGCAACAGCCCAACCAGCCCCTGGAAATACGGATGGTAAAGAAGGGAGCCGACCGAATTTATCACGTGGTAGAAACTATGCCGGAATATCGGGGTGGTATGAAGGAGTTCTTCAACTACATCAAGCGGAAAGCCCGTACGACCGAACTGGCGGAGAAGACTCAAAAGGAAGGAGCCGTCATGATTCAATTTGTGGTAGAAAAAGATGGAAGCATCACCTCACCCAGTATCGTCAGAGGACTGGACGCCCGTCTGGATACGGCTGCCCTGGATGCAATTATGGTGATGCCTGATTGGATTCCGGCAAAAGACCATGGCATTCCGGTACGCTGCAAATATTCCGTACCGGTACCGTTCAAACGGCCTCAACCGGTCAAGTCAGCTTCTACCCCGAAAGTTCCCCAAAAGCCAGTCGTTCCCCAAGACAGCCTGAAACAACTTCACCCCATTCCGGTGGATTCGCTCCAACGGGATACCACGCTACAAACCGTACCACCTGCTCTGACAGACTCTTTGACGACAGATTCATTGCAGAAAGATACGACCCTGGTAGCACCGACCGACAGTCTCACGCTCAAACAGGCAGTACCGTCGTCTACCACCTCAGAGGCTGTAGAAGCAAAACCCAAGAAACGGAACTTCCTGGTGCGCTTCTTCCGCTGGCTTTTCGGCATAAAGGATAAAGAAACTCCGGCAGAGGAGCCGGAAGAACCACAGGAGGAACTTTCGCCATCGGAACCTGAGCCTGCTCCTCCGATTACAGAAGAAAAAACAGATGTAAAACAAAAATAAGACAGTCATGAAAAAACTTTTCGTACTTTTTTATGCGTTGCTGTGCCTGGTCAGTGTACAGGCACAAAAGGTGACCTTGCAAGACGTCGTCAATGGTACCTATCGCGCACAAAGTATACATGGATTGAAACCGATGCTGGATGGCGAGCATTATACGCAAATCAGCAAGGACCACAAGCGTATCGTCAAATATTCGTTTAAGACGGGCAAGGAAGTGGCAACCATCTTCGATGTGGCCACTGCCCGGAACAGTACACTCAAAAGCTTCGACGACTACATCATGTCGCCCGATGAGAGCTTGATTCTGATTCAAACAGAAACGAAGCCCATCTACCGCCGCTCTTTCACGGCCGTGTACTATCTGTACAACGTGAAAAACCGTACGCTCGAACCGCTGTCAAACAACGGTCCGCAGCAGGTACCTCTCTTCTCCCCCGACAGCCATCAGATTGCGTTTGTACGCAACAACAACATCTACCTGATCAAACTGCTTTTCGGCAACAGCGAATCGCAGGTGACCAAAGACGGAGAATACAACAAAGTGCTGAACGGTATCCCCGACTGGGTGTATGAAGAAGAATTCGGCTTCAACCGTGCTTTCGACTTCAGCGCCGACAGCCGCATGATTGCCTACATCCGTTTCGATGAAAGCCAGGTACCGATGTTCTCTTTCCCATGGTACAAGGGTATGGCACCGGAAAAGAAAGAATATGCCACTTACCCCGGAAGCTATAACTACAAATATCCGAAAGCCGGTGTATCCAACTCCAAAGTCAGCGTACACACGTTCGACATCAAGAGCCACGTAACCCGCAAAATGGAACTTCCCATTGATTCCGACGGATACGTACCTCGCATTAAATTTACCAGCGATCCCGAGAAACTGGCTATCATGACCCTAAACCGTCACCAGAACCGGTTCGATATTTACATGGCCAATCCGCGCAGTGCCATCTGCAAAGTGGCCATCCGCGACGAGGCAGAACAATACATCAAGGAACAGGCTTATTCGGACATTGTTTTCTATCCGGAACATATCGTTCTGATGAGCGAACGCGACGGATACAACCACCTCTACCTCTACACCATCGGAGGAAACCTGGTGAAACAAATCACCAAAGGCAACTTTGAAGTCAAGGAATTTTTAGGATGGGACCAGAAGGCCAACGTGTTCTACTACACCAGCAACGAAGGAAGCCCGTTACGCACAGCAGTGTATAAAATCGACGGAAAGGGCAAGAAAACCAAACTGTCTACACGCACCGGTACCAACAATGCCCTGTTCAGCAAGAACCTGAACTATTACATCAACACATATTCCAGCGCCCAGACACCGACCCTCATCACCTTAAACAACAACAAGGGACAGGAAATGGTGACTTTGCTCGATAACAAAGAGCTGAAAAGCAAAATAGCCCAGCTGAACATGCCTACCAAAGAATTCTTTACGTTCAAGACCCAAGAAGGCGTGGAACTGAACGGCTGGATGATGAAACCTGTCAACTTCAACCCGTCTAAGAAATATCCGGTCATCATGCACCAATACAGTGGCCCGGGCTCACAGCAGGTACTCGACAAATGGGGTATCGGCAGTTTCGGCGACGGCGGCATGTTCGAAGCCGTAATGTGTGACAAAGGCTACATCATGGTCTGCGTAGACGGACGAGGCACCGGAGGTAGAGGTGCTGCCTTCGAGAAATGTACCTACCTCTCTATCGGCGTGAAAGAAGCCATCGACCAGGCTCAGGCAGCCAAATATCTTTCTACTCTGCCTTACATCGACGGAAGCCGTATTGGTATCTGGGGATGGAGCTACGGAGGCTACAACACCCTGATGTCCATGAGTGAAGGTTCAGGCGCCTTCAAGGCTGGTGTAGCCATTGCTGCCCCCTCCGACTGGCGGTTCTATGATTCGGTTTACACCGAACGCTTCATGCGTACCCCGAAAGAAAACGGCGACGGATACAACAGTTCTTCTGCCATCAACCGGGTACATCAACTGAAAGGAAAACTGCTGCTCATCCATGGAAGTGCCGACGACAATGTACATTTCCAAAATTTCATGGAATACAACGAAGCATTGATACAGGCCAATGTCCAGTTTGAGACGCAGATTTACACGAACCGCAACCACGGCATCTCTGGAGGAAACACCCGTAACCACTTAATGAACAGAGTGGCTAATTTCTTCCTGCAGAACTTATAATCCATATCCTATTCACAGATGACGCCAGAGGTTCTTCCTTTGGCGTCGTCCGTTTTTCTTGCAATCAGTTTTCTCATTATGACACATATCAAAAAACCTGAATGGTTGAAAATACAAATCGGCACGAATGCCCGATACACTGAGACCAAACGCATCGTCGATACCCATAAGCTTCACACCATCTGCAGCAGCGGACGTTGCCCGAACTTAGGAGAATGCTGGGGAAAGGGAACTGCCACCTTCATGATTGGAGGAGCCATATGTACCCGTTCCTGCAAATTCTGCAACACCCTCACCGGAAAACCTCTTCCGTTAGACCCGGAAGAACCGAAACATGTGGCAGAATCAATCCAGCTCATGAAACTCAACCATGCGGTCATCACCTCAGTCGACCGTGATGACCTGAAAGATTTAGGAGCCGCCCACTGGGCCGCTACCCTCCGTACCATCCGGGAGTTGTGTCCGGGAACCACCATTGAAGCCCTGATACCCGACTTCCAAGGCCATGCCGAACTGTTGCAGCAGGTCATCGACACCCGCCCGGATATCTTGTCGCACAACATGGAAACCGTCCGCCGTATCAGTCCGTTAGTACGAAGTGTGGCCAACTACGACACCAGCCTGAAGGTCATCCGCCAGATTTCAGAGAATGGATTGAAGGCCAAGTCGGGCATCATGGTCGGACTTGGAGAAACGCCTGCCGAAGTAGAAGAAACCATGGACGACCTACTGGAGAACGGTTGCCGCATCCTGACCATCGGACAATACCTGCAACCCTCGGCCAAGCATTATCCCGTGGCTGAATACATCCACCCCGACCAGTTTAAAAAGTATCAGGAAATCGGTGAAGCAAAAGGGTTTGAAATCGTGGAAAGCGGACCGCTGGTACGCTCCTCTTACCATGCTGAAAAACATCTGCGGAAATCTTGAACAATTCACTTTTTTCAATTGTTCAAAATTTATAACAGGTACTCTTCAGCTATGAATCTATTGCTTAAATACAAGGACAAAATCGTTTCATTCGGACTGCTTCCTACCATCATCACGCTGATAGGGATTCATATTTTCCCTACCACTACCATGTTAGGAATCGGACTGGGAATCAGCCTTGCCGGTGTACTCTATGATGTATTGCGCCTGAAAGCACTCAATTTTTTCCTTCTGCAAGGTACCATCGGCATCGGCACCTGCTTCCTGCTAAGGCTGTTTACCGGATACGAATACATTCCTCACAACAGCCTGACACCCACCCTTGAATTCATGTTGCTGGTATGTGCTTTCATCCATGTGACAGCCCCTGAACTATACCGTAACTTCCTGAGAAAGTTCCATCTCAACTTTACTTTCTCCTACCTGCTGGAGGCCAAACTGATTGTCGTTCTTTCCAGTATCCATCTGATTGTCTTGTTTGCACTGCAGCACGAACTGATTCCTTTCTCGCCGGAACATAACTTTGGCGTCATTTACCTGATTCCTACCCTCATCTATCTGCTTTGCCTGTTCATCAATATCGTCGGTATACAGATTGCGGCTACCCAGTCGCCACAGGAACCACACATCATCCGGATTATCCCCATCTGCAACGGGAAGATTTACCTCACGCCTCACACGGCGCAACCTTCCATCTGGGATGCTCCTATCCAATCGCTGTTTGAAGGTCCTTTACGCAAAAGCCAGCAACATGCCAAGCACCTCCTCAAGCAGCAACCTTTCTGCAAAAAAGCAAAAGCTCCTCACAAGAAAATCCATCCGCGACTGATTCTCAGCTACCGGACACAAGGAAGTCTGCCTGCCTTCATACAGCTATACATCCTTCCAGTCAGCCAGGAAAACGAGTTTCCCTTTTCCGGAGGACAATTTTTTACCTGCGAAGACATCAAGAAAAGTTCCACGTGCTTCAGTCAGGAACTGATGATTGAGTGTGAACGCCTGCAACTTGTGGCGCAAGTGTGGAAAGAATTCGAATAAAAAGAAAAGATTATTTGTAAATCAAGAAGATGCAAGGAATCTTGTTCAAATCGGGCAAATGTCCTTTCCATTCCTTTACGGTCTTGGTTCTGATATACTCTCCCTCGCACGTGATATTGGCCGCGATACACAGCTTCGTCTGCGGACGGCAGGTTTTCAGAATCTCTTCCAACATCTTATGATTGCGATACGGCGTTTCAATAAACAGCTGGGTCTGATTCTCGCTGTACACGCGAGCTTCCAACTCTTTCAACCGACGGGTACGATCGGCCGGGTCGATGGGCAAATACCCGTGAAAAGCAAAACTCTGTCCGTTAAATCCGGAACCCATGACCGACAGAATAATGGAAGAAGGTCCCACCAGAGGCACCACCTTCAGGTTCCGGCGTTGAGCTATCGCCACCACATCCGCTCCCGGATCGGCCACAGCCGGACATCCCGCTTCAGAAATCACCCCCATGGCATTTCCTTGGGCCAACGGCGTCAGATAACCTGCAATGTCCTCAGGAGAAGTATGCTTGTTCAACGGATAAAAAGTCAGTTCATCAATATTGATGTCCGCATCCACCTTTTTCAGAAAGCGACGTGCCGAACGTACATCTTCCACAATAAAATGCTTGATACCCACGATGATTTCCCGGTTATAAGAGGGCAACACTTTTTCAATGGCCGTGTCTCCCAAGGTGACAGGCAGCAAATACAATGCAACTTCCATAAGGAATCTTCCAATCTATTAGTTTAATCTTCCATGATGCTGGCGCTATCCGTATTCTCCAGCAAATTCTTCATTCCTATTTCCGGATGATTTTTCATATATTTCTCGACTTTCTTCATACCCAGCCATATCCCTAAGAAGGGAGGTATTGTCTGTCCCTTGAATGAAAGTCCGGTGTTCGACGAAATAAAAGAACGGATCACCATCGGGTCGGTAGCTTCCATGTAGTGATTCTGCTCCATTCCTTCCCATAGTTCGTCCTCATATTCTTCACACCATTCGATTTCTTCCGGAGAATAACCCAAGGCTATTTCTCCATCCACCTCCCCCTCCAGGATTGTCTCCACAATCCAGGCAATCTTTCCTCGGTATAACAGGATGTCCATCAACGAACGATGACCTTCCATCCACAGAAAAGGATACTGCCCCAGCAGATAAAAGGTAAAACAATCGGGCACAATGTCATCCGGCGACATCGAACGGCGCTGGTTCGCATAATAATATCGCTTATAAAGCGGATATTCCGTTCCCATGTATTTGTCCAGGCTGATACCCAGTACACTGTCACTCACCACGATCGACTGGTTCAAGGCTGAAATCTGTGTATACACCTTCGGTATCGGCAAGTCGGGAATTTCCCTTTTCAGGTTCTTGAAGCCCCGTGTCAATTGCTTCTCAAACGGAGACATATCCTTGAACTTCTCTTCCACATCCTCCATGAGATGTACCAAAATGGAATCTGAAAAGTAAGCGCAAAGACGCTCATTGATATCGGGCGTATTTACGGCTCCCAAATCCAGCACATCCTCTATCAGCAAGCGGGTTTCCTGGGCAAACTCCGTGTTCATCCGCTGCAAGGAGAAGAAACTGTTCTGTACGGTAGCCTCGTACTGAAGGCGGTCATATCGGGCTATTTTTATTCCTGTAAACGAAAAATCGCCTTGCTGCTCATCAGAATGACAAGCAGACAAGACGATTATACTCAGTAATATAAAAATAAACCGATACATTTACATTTAATGATTATCCATAAATGATATGACCATCCGCATCCTTATATTCATCCAATCCTTTCTCATAAGTAGCCATGGCACGCAAACTCATTCCTACACTGGAGAAACCTCCATCGTGGAACAGATTCTGCATCGTCACCTTACGAGTCAAGTCAGAGAACATCACAATACAATAGTCAGCACATTCATCAGCTGAAGCATTGCCCAGCGGAGACATGCGGTTGGCAAAGTCAAACAACTTGTCCATACCCTTCACACCAGAACCGGCAGTCGTCATGGTCGGTGACTGAGAAATGGTATTGATACGCACATGATGTTCACGGCCATAGATATAACCGAAGCTACGTGCAATAGATTCCAACAAAGCTTTGGCATCGGCCATGTCATTGTAGCCATAGAATGTACGCTGTGCAGCCACATAACTCAAAGCCAAGATAGAACCATACTCATTGATGGCATCCAATTTCTTGGCAGACTGAATCATCTTATGGAATGATACGGCAGAAATATCCAATGTTTTTGCCAGCATATCATAGTCCAAATCATCGTATGTACGTTTTTTACGAACATTTGGAGACATACCGATAGAATGAAGCACAAAGTCAATCTTACCGCCCAGAACCTCCATTGAACGTTTGAATACATTTTCCAAGTCTGCTACGCAGGTGGCATCAGCGGGAATCACTTCACAGTTCAATTTTTTCGCCAAATCAGATACCTGTCCCATACGTACTGCTACAGGGGTATTAGATAATGTGATGACAGCACCTTCTTCTACAGCCTTTTCTGCTACTTTCCATGCGATAGACTGTTCATTCAAGGCACCAAAAATAATACCTCTTTTTCCTTTCAGCAAATTATAACTCATATTATTTTCAATTATAAATTTGGCGCAAAGATACAAACTTTATTTACATTATTTACATTTCTCCCGCCAAATTATTGAATCAGACACCCATCTGTGAATTTTTTCTGATACAAAAATCCATAAAATACGTGTGTATATAACACAGAATCATTATTTTTGCAACTGAATAAAAAAGGTTTTTCATAATATTATTTAGGTTAGAATTAGATGTATTATCCTTCTGCATGTCTTCTGCGAAGACCGCATTTTCAGAGAGATAATCGTAAAAAAACAGCCTTGGCAGGTTTCATTCCGCCAAGGCTGTTTTTCTATTTCAAAATAACGGATCAGTTTTCCTTTACTTCCCATCCCAGTGCGCTGGCTCCCAATACGGCCGCATCAGCGTCTTTCAATTGAGAGAGCAACAGTTTGGTCTTTCCGGCATAAATCTTCAGTACGTTTTCATCAATTGCTTTCTGAATCGGCTTCATGATGTAATCGCCAGATTTGGCCAGACCACCGAACAAGATGATGGCTTCCGGGCTGGAGAAGGCAATAAAGTTGGCCAACGCTTCTCCCAAGATACGTCCGGTAAATTCAAAAATATCCTGTGCCAGCTTGTCGCCCTTCACGGCTGCATCGTATACATCCTTCGACTGGATTTCATCTGCCGGAATGTTACGCAACAAACTGGGTTCTGTACGCTGTACGAGGAATTCACGTGCTGTACGAGCTACACCCGTAGCAGAGCAGTAAGTTTCCAAACAGCCTTTACGTCCGCAACCGCATGCACGACCGTTACGATCCACAATCACATGGCCCAGTTCACCGGCAAAACCATCGTGACCATACACCAGCTGTCCGTTGACTACGATACCGCTTCCTACACCTGTCCCCAAGGTAATCATGATGAAGTCTTTCATACCACGGGCCGCACCATACGTCATTTCACCAATGGCAGCCGCATTCGCATCGTTGGTCAAGGCTGTGGGAATACCCAACTGTTCTTCAAACATGGAAGCCAACGGAATAATACCTTTCCACGGCAAGTTTGGAGCAAATTCAATGGTTCCACTATAATAGTTTCCATTCGGAGCACCTACTCCCATACCTTTTACCTTTTCAGCTCCACCAAACTGTGAGAGCAAGGGAAGAAGCTTCTTGCATACTGCATCGACGTAATCTTCGATATTATCATATTGCTGAGTCTTGACAGAATCAGATGCCAACACGTTGCCACGTGAGTCAACCACACCGAAAACAGTGTTTGTTCCGCCAATGTCCATACCTACTACATAAGGTTTTTCCATGTTGATTGTCATGACATTTCTCTATTTAGGGTTAATTATCTATGGACAAAAGTAAATAATCAGTAAAAACGGAACAAATTTTTCACCTATTATTTTTGAATCCATACCACTTTTTCTACATTTGTGAAATAGTATTGAAAATGTATTAACACAAACCAAATGATTACACTCAAAGACATTCACAAAACTTACAACAACGGTACTCCCCTTCATGTACTCAAAGGCATCAACCTGCACATCGACAAAGGAGAATTCGTCTCCATCATGGGAGCATCCGGTTCCGGGAAATCCACCTTATTGAATATTCTTGGAATATTGGACAATTATGATTCAGGCGAATACTACCTGAACAACGTACTCATCAAAGACCTCAGTGAAACCAGAGCCGCTGAATACCGCAACCGGATGATCGGCTTTATTTTCCAGTCATTCAACCTCATTTCGTTCAAGGACGCCATGGAGAATGTGGCCCTTCCACTTTTTTATCAGGGAGTCAGCCGGAAGAAACGCAACCTGCTGGCCATGGAGTATCTCGACAAGCTGGGACTGAAAGAATGGGCACACCACATGCCCAATGAAATGTCGGGCGGACAGAAACAGCGTGTGGCCATTGCAAGAGCCTTGATATCCAAACCGGAAATCATCCTGGCCGATGAGCCTACAGGGGCTTTGGACAGCAAGACTTCGGTGGAAGTCATGAACATCCTGAAAGAGCTGCACGACCAAGACGGACTGACCATCGTCGTGGTTACCCATGAAAGCGGAGTAGCCAATCAGACCAACAAAATCATCCACATCAAAGACGGAGTGATTGAACGCATAGAAGACAATATGGACCATCATGCTTCTCCGTTCGGACAAAACGGATTCATGAAATAAATTTCCCTGCCATGACAGAACTGATACACGAAATCTACGGAACCATCATGCGCAACAAGTTGCGCACGCTGTTGACCGGTTTCTCCGTGGCGTGGGGAATCTTCATGCTGATTGTCCTGCTCGGAGCAGGCAACGGCCTCATCCATGCATTTGAGAACCAGTCGGAAGGTATGCTCATGAACTCCATGAAAATCTATCCGGGCATAACTTCAGAACCTTATAAAGGCATGCAAGAAGGACGGAGCATTTACCTGAAAGAAAGCGACCGGGAACTGACGGCCTCTTCTTTCCCCGACCATATCTTAGAAACGGGTGCCTCCGTCAGCAAGAGCGATGTCACCCTTACCTATGGTAAAGAGGCCCTCAGCATCGAATTGGACGGGGTACTTCCCAACTATCCTTCGCTCGAGGCCATCAAGATAAAGGAAGGGCGTTTCATCAACAAACGCGACATAGAGGAAAAGCGGAAAGTCATTGTCCTCCACGAAAAGACGGTCAAGAACCTGTTCCCACATACCGCTCCTATAGGGAAGTACCTCAACGCACAAGGGGTTTCCTATCAGGTGGTAGGCATCTACAAGGACCAGAACAGTTTCTCTCCTTCGGCACTGGTACCTTTCACCACCTTGCAAACCATCTATCAAAAAGGAGACAGCATTGACAACATCACGTTCACTACCCAAGGATTGGCCAATGAAGCGTTAAACAACCAGTTTGAGGCCGATTACCGACGTACGTTGGGCCTGAAAAAACAATTCTCTCCCACCGACGACGGCGCCATCTGGATATGGAACCGTTTCACTCAGTACCTTCAGCAACAGACGGCCACCCAAATTCTGCACACGGCCATCTGGGTAATCGGTATCTTTACCCTGCTGAGCGGCATCGTGGGAGTGAGCAACATCATGCTCATCACCGTCCGTGAACGGACCCATGAGTTCGGCATCCGCAAGGCACTGGGAGCCAAGCCGATGTCCATCCTCTGGCTGATTATCTCGGAAAGTGTGACCATCACGACTTTCTTCGGCTATATCGGCATGGTGGCGGGCATTGCCGTCACGGAATACATGAACCAGGTGGCCGGGAAACAGACCATGGACATGGGGGTATTTTCCATGACCTTTTTCGAGAACCCGACGGTCGACCTCTCCATTGCCATTGAGGCGACACTGACCTTAGTTATCGCCGGCACACTGGCCGGACTTTTCCCGGCAAGAAAAGCGGCCAGAATCCGACCCATTGAAGCACTTAGAGCAGACTAACCATGAGACGATTTGACTTAGATACATGGGAAGAAATTCTTCTCACCATCACCCGCAACAAAACCAGAAGTTTCCTGACGGCCTTCGGTATCTTCTGGGGAATATTCATGCTGATATCCCTGATGGGAGGGGCGAAAGGCCTTCAACAGTTGCTTTCGCGCCAGTTTGAAGGTTTTGCCACCAATTCCGGTTTTCTGGGCGCCAACAAGACCAGCAAGGCTTACAAAGGTTTTCAGCAAGGCCGGATGTGGGACCTGGAAAACAAAGATGTGGAACGGGTCCGGAAACAGGTCAACGAACTGGAAACCGTGACTGCCACCCTGGCCAAATGGGGCATCAACGCCATCTACAACGAAAATAAAATCTCGGGAACGCTGAAAGGACTGTATCCCGAGTACCAGAAGATTGAAGAACCGAACATCGTGTTCGGACGTTTCATCAACGACATCGACATCCGCGACCAACGGAAAGTGTGTGTCATCGGGAAGCGTATCTATGAGAGCCTCTTCCCGGGAGGAGAAGACCCCTGCGGAAAATTCATCGAGGTCAACGGTATCTACTACCGGATTATCGGGGTCAGCATGGCCGTCGGAAACATCTCCATACAAGGACAGTCGGAAACCTCAGTCGTCATTCCGTTCACCACCATGCAGCAGAACTACAACTTCGGACAGAAAGTGCAGCTGCTCTGCTACACGGCCCGCAAAGGCTATTCCATTGGAGAAGTAGAAAAGAAAGTGGAACAGGTGGTCAAGCAGGCTCACCTGATTCATCCCGACGACGGACAAGCCGTGATTCTGGTCAATGCGGAAGCCATGTTCAGCATGGTAGACAACCTGTTCTCGGGCATTAAGATTTTAGGCTGGATGGTCGGCCTCGGCACTTTGCTGGCCGGAGCCATCGGCGTGAGCAACATCATGATGGTGACCGTCAAGGAACGGACCACTGAAATCGGTATCCGGCGTGCCATCGGAGCCCGTCCCAACGATATTCTGTCACAAATCTTGTCGGAAAGCATGGTTCTGACCATCCTGGCAGGCATGGCCGGTATCACCGTTGCCGTATTCCTCCTGAACCTGACAGAGATGGGAACCTCTACTCCCACTGCACCCACGAATTTCCAGATCAGTTTCTGGCAAGCCATCGGAGCTTGCGTACTTCTGCTCGTATTAGGGCTGCTGGCCGGATTGGCACCTGCCTATCGGGCCATGAGCATCAAACCGATTGAGGCCATACGCGACGAATAAATAAAACCACAAAACAAACGAAAAAAAAACCAAAGTTCATCATGAAAAAGTACATCAAAATCATCTCACTGGTGCTGATTGCACTGATTTTTATTGGGACCTTCGTGTTCCTGTATCAAAAATCACTGCCGAAAGAAACGGCTTATGAAATTCTCCATTCACAGACCACGGATTTGGTGCAAACCACCGTAGCCACCGGAAAAATTGAACCCCGCGACGAGGTAGAAATCAAGCCTCAGATTTCGGGTATCATCTCGGAAGTATACAAGGAGGCCGGCCAAACGGTGAAGAAAGGTGAAATCATTGCCAAGGTCAAGGTCATTCCCGAACTGGGTTCGCTCAATTCGGCCGAAAGCCGTGTCCGTCTAGCCGAAATCAATGGACGGCAGGCAGAAACCGACCTGGAACGTATGGAGAAACTTTATAAAAGCAAGCTGGTAAGCAGCGAGGAATACGAAAAGACCTTGCTGGCTGCCAAACAGGCCCGCGAAGAATTGCAAGCCGCCAAAGACAACCTGCAGATTGTCAAGGAAGGTATCACCAAGAGCAGTGCCTCTTTCAGCAGTACCCTGATTCGTTCTACCATCGACGGACTGATTCTGGACGTGCCCATCAAGGTGGGAAACTCGGTTATCATGAGTAACACATTCAACGACGGTACCACCATCGCCACTGTAGCCGACATGAGCGACCTCATCTTCCGCGGCAATGTGGACGAAACAGAAGTAGGACGCATCCACGAAGGCATCCCCGTCAAAATCACACTGGGCGCCTTGCAGAACATGAAGTTCGATGCCGTACTGGAATACATCTCTCCGAAAAGCGTGGAAAACAACGGGGCCAACCAGTTTGAAATCAAAGCAGCCATCACGGTGCCCGACAGCGTGACCATCCGCTCCGGATACAGTGCCAACGCAGAAATCGAACTCCAGCGGGCCAACCATGCCCTGACCGTTCCGGAAAGTGCTGTTGAATTCAGCGGCGACTCTACCTTTGTCTACGTACTGACCGACAGCGTACCTACCCAGAAATTCATCCGCCGCCAGGTACAGACCGGCATCAGCGACGGGGTAAACATTGAAATCAAAAGCGGACTGAAATCCAACGAATCAGTCAGAGGACTCAAAAAAGAAATGTAAGCCATGAAAAGAAACCTGAAATCACTGGCCGTACTGACTTTCAGTCTTCTGGCCACCCATGCCCTTCAGGCACAGGAAGCATGGGATCTCACCCGTTGCATTGAATATGCCGTTGCCCACAACCTGACCGTCAAGCAGCAGGAAGCTGCCCGCGACAAAAGCGCAGTGGAACTGAATACCGCCAAGTGGAGCCGTCTGCCCGACCTGAACGGAAGTGCGTCCCACTCGTTCAACTTCGGACGAAGCCTCCAGGCCAACAATACCTACCAGAGTATCAACACCCAGAACACGGGCTTCAACCTGAGTACCAGCGTGCCTTTGTTCACCGGTATGCAGATTCCGAACAACATCGCCCTTTCCAAACTGAACCTGCAAGCAGCTACGGAAGACTTGAACAAGGCCAAAGAGGATATCAGCATTCAGGTGACCTCGTCCTACCTGCAAGTGCTCTTCAACGAAGAGTTGGTCAAGATTGCCCGCCAGCAGGTGGAATTGAGCCAGGAAATGCTCACCCAGAAAGAAGCCTATTTCCAGAACGGGAAAGCTTCGGAAGCGGAATTGTATGAAGCCAAGTCACGCGTGGCACAAGACCAGCTTTCACTCGTACAGACAGAGAATGATTACCGCCTGTCTCTGCTCGACCTCAGCCAACTGCTGGAACTGCCTTCGCCCGAGGACTTCCGGATTGTCAGTCCCGACATCCAGCCCGAACAATTATTCGGTACCCTGACCTCGCCGACCGACATCTACAACCAGGCCCTGCTCATCAAGCCTTCCATCAAGGCCGCACAGTACCGCCTGCAAGGCGCAGCCCGCAGCATCCGTATTGCTCAAAGTGCCTATTATCCTCAACTCAGCTTCGGGGCCGGCCTGAGCACGAGTTATTATAACATGTCTGGGAGAGAAAATTCCAGTTTCCATTCTCAGTTGAGAGACAACTTCAGCCAATATCTGGGATTTTCACTGAGCATTCCTATCTTCAACCGATTGAGTACTCGCAACCGCGTCCGCACGGCACGCTTGGAACAAACCACCCTGAGCTGGCAACTGGAGGAAAGCAAGAAAGCGCTCTACAAGGAAATCCAGCAGGCCTACTACAATGCGGTCAATGCCGAAAGCAAGTACCAGAGCAGCCAGACGGCTGACGAAGCCGCAGAAGCCTCCTTCAAGCTGATGAAGGAAAAATACGCCAACGGGAAGGCCAATGCCACGGAATACAACGAAGCGCGCACCAACTGGATGAAAGCCGTGTCCGACTGCGTACAGGCGAAATACGACTACCTGTTCCGCACCAAGATTCTGGATTTCTACCAAGGCATTCCGCTCACACTGGACAAAGCGAAATAGTCGCTGATTTTCAACCGATTACATTTTACGTTTCAAACGCAGGGACTACACAGAAAAAACGCAAGTACGTTTCAACTTAAACGCCCTTGCGTTTGAAGTAAAATGTACTTGCGTTTTATGTCAAACGTCCTTGCGTTTCAGTCCAAACGCAAAGGCGTTTTTTTAACCGAATAAATCGGGAATTATTTCCGGCAAATAACCGCTCCGGATTCTCCACTCCTGCGGATACAGATTATTGGCCCGGTTGCCAATGTTCTTGGCAAATCCCAACACACTGCCCCGGTAAGTTAACGTGACATAGCCCTTCGATACCTCCGGCGGAAGCACGACCGCCTCTTTCCGCAAATATGCAATAGCCTGTTCATAAGTCAGTTCCGCCTGCGGAAACGTATCCCGCTGAAACGTCGTACTCATGGCCAGCGTATGCGAAGGCTGCCAATCCTTTCCTTTCCATTCTCCGAGCGTGATTCCGGCATGCAACACCTTGAGCCGGCTCTTCAACAGTTCATACACCTCTCCATAAGCGGCGGGAAAAGCTACCGCTTCCGTATCTTCTACTTTCAGTACATATTTTTCTGCCTCACATATCCAGTTCTGCATTTCCCGCGGCACCTGAAGCACCTGCGTTTTTCCTCCTTTTCCTTTCTTGGCCGATTTGCCAGCCGGTTTTACCCGGGCACATTCCCGGTCTTCTTCCGATGTTTTCCGCAGCACGGCGAGGAACAAACCTTCTCCCGTCGTCTTATGCGGCAGGAAACGATACACTGGAAATTCCTCCTCTGTCAGGTTTCCGGTAATGTGCCACTCCGGCTGTACTTCCAACGGCAAGACCTCGGCTCCCAGCTCGCGGGCAATCCACGCCACATTGTCCTCATTTTCCTCCCGATTGTAAGTACACGTACTATATATTAGTAAACCGCCCGTTTTCAGACAGGGCCATATATCGCGCAAGATACGCCGCTGACGCTGCCAGCAAGTATCCACGTTGTCAATGCTCCATTCCTGCACCGCCACTTCATCCTTTCGAAACATTCCTTCTCCCGAACAGGGCACATCGGTCAGCAGCACGTCGAAGAGCGGGCCTAACTCTGTAAAGTCAGCTGGATCATTGTTCGTCACGATCACCTCCGGATGCCCCCACTTGATCAGGTTTTCGGCCAGCACCTGCGAACGGTTGCGCATCACCTCATTGGCCACTAACAGGCTGCCTTCAGGCAACACGGACCGGGCCAACGTAGACTTGCCCCCGGGAGCCGCACACAAGTCGAGCATCACCACCGGTTCGTGCACATACTGGCGGAGCGCCTGTGCCAGAAACATGGACGAAGCCTCCTGCACATAATAGCATCCGGCATGAAACAACGGGTCGAAGGTGAACGACGGCCGTCCGGACAAGTAATATCCTTCCGGACACCAGGGTACTGGCGTACTGCCGGCAGGAACGGAGGAACACTTATCCTGGTTGATACGGATACTGACCGGCGTTTCCTTTTTCAAGGCTTCCGTCAAAGCGGCAAAGTCAGCCTCTCCCAACAACCGGCGGGTACGGGTGACAAAATCAGCAGGTAAATTCATGACTTTCGCAAAATTTGTTATGCCGGCAAAAATAAAAAAATTTAGCTACCTTTGCAAAAAACAAAAAATCCAATCATGAAACAATATCTCGACCTGTTGCACCGCATCCGTACAGAGGGCGTACGCAAAGACGACCGTACCGGCACGGGCACGATCAGCGTGTTCGGACATCAGATGCGCTTCAACCTGGAAGACGGCTTCCCGCTCGTCACCACCAAAAAACTCCACCTGAAATCCATCATCTACGAACTGTTGTGGTTCCTCAAAGGAGATACCAACGTGAAATACCTACAGGAACACGGAGTCAGAATCTGGAACGAATGGGCCGATGAGAACGGCGATTTAGGCCACATCTACGGCTATCAGTGGCGTTCCTGGCCCGGATACGACGGCCACTTTATCGACCAAATTTCGGAAGCGGTGGAAACCATCAAGCATAATCCAGATTCCCGACGCATCATCGTCAGTGCCTGGAACGTAGGCGACTTAAACAACATGAACCTTCCTCCTTGTCATGCGTTCTTCCAGTTCTATGTAGCCAACGGACGGTTGAGCCTGCAAATGTACCAGCGCAGTGCAGACACCTTCCTGGGCGTACCGTTCAACATCGCCTCTTATGCCCTGCTGCTACAAATGATGGCACAGGTCACCGGACTGAAGGCAGGTGATTTCATCCACACGCTCGGCGATGCCCACATCTATCTGAACCACCTGGAACAAGTTGATTTACAGCTGACACGTACTCCACGCCCCTTGCCTACCATGAAAATCAATCCGGACGTGAAAGACATTTTCAGCTTCCAATACGAAGACTTCCAGCTGGAAAACTACGACCCGTGGCCGCACATTGCGGGAAAAGTATCCGTATAACCCACTCTAAAGAACAGAAATATGACCTTATCCATCATTGCCGCCATCAATCGGAAACGAGGTATCGGCTATCAGAACAAACTGCTTTACTGGCTGCCCAACGACTTGAAGCGCTTCAAGGCACTCACCACCGGACATACCATTCTCATGGGACGTCACACCTTTGAATCTTTACCCAAAGGCGCACTTCCCAACCGGAGAAATGTGGTGCTGAGCAGACAAGATTTACACTTTGAAGGAGCTGAATGCTTCCACACGCTGGAAGAAGCCCTGAAATCCTGCAAGGAGGAAGAAGAAGTATTTGTCATCGGAGGAGCCATGCTCTACACGGAAGCCCTTCCGCTGTCCGACCGTCTCTATCTGACCGAAGTGGAAGATGACCAAGTGCCCGCCGACACCTTTTTCCCAGAGATAGACCCCACTGTATGGCAAGAAAAAAGTAGAGAATGCCATTCGACAGACGAAAAGCATCTCTACTCTTATAGTTTCGTTGATTACGAACGTATCCAAAAATAAGCTTCACGCGTCAATCGTCGTCATTCGCCAGATTCATAATCGGCATCTGGCGTTTGATGGCTTCACGGAAAGAAATGATGGTTTCCGAACGTGACAAGCCCAAGGGCTGAAGTTTGTCATGAATAATCTCCAGCAAGTGATGATTGTTTTTCGCATAAATCTTGATAAACATATCATACTGACCGGTCGTAAAATGACATTCCACTACTTCCGGAATGTGCTTCAAAGCTTCCGTAACGGAATCAAACTGTTCCGGATCTTTCAAATACAAACCGATGTAGGCACAAGTTTCATAGCCTATCTTTTCCGGATCAATGATGAATTCTGAACCCTTCAGAATTCCTAAGTTCGTCAACTTTTGAATTCGCTGATGAATAGCGGCTCCCGATACATTACACGCGCGTGCCACTTCCAAGAATGGAATACGTGCGTTGCCTGCAATCATGCGCAGGATCTGTTCGTCTAAGGTGTCTAATTGATGATGTCCCATCTTCTATGTTTTTGTATTCATGCAAAGGTAATACATTTTCTTTATATAATCTCAATATTTATAACCTTTACTTGATTCTTAACATGAAATTTGTAGAAATACAAGGGCTTATCTTCAACTTACACTTTTCAAGTTACGTCCGCTATCCTACGGACAGCAGACGCAGCTTGTCTCAGAACTGGAACAAGGCAGTCAGTACAATACGGTTGTTCTTCACCAGATGCGTATCGGTCACACGGGCCTTTGCGGTATAATCTCCATACCAGGCACCGGTCCAGGTATATTCTGCGCCAATCTTCCAGTTCGGACGATTGTAAGTGAATTCCGCGCCCAAGGTGTTCAACTGGTCAATATCGGTTCCCGTACCCAGTACACCGGTCACTTCTTTCGAAGCTCCCAGGTTCTTCAAGTATCCGGCAAAGATACCGCCACGGAACGTACTTCCGTACATCATGTTCAACCAAGTATGGGATACGCGTACCGGCGTGTATTCCTGTTCTCCCGTCCGGGCATCGGTAGAAGTGATGCCGTAACCTCCGATGGTACTGGCCTGTGTCAGGTTGGAGCCCAACACACTTTTGGCCGCCAGCAGGAAACGCTGGTGAGTATATTTCACATGAGCTTCGGCCGAAACTCCCGTAATGCGTTCGCTCACCTTGTAGGTCTTTCCATTATATTCCGACTGTGTACGCGGCGTAATGGAAGAAACGTGTACACCTGCACCGGCCAGCAAGCCCGGACGTTTGTAGTCCATGCCCAAATAAAATTCCGGGGTACATCCATTCTTGATGAAGCTCTGGTTTTTCTGTGTAGCCGTTGCTCCTGCTTCATTGGAAGACGGACCGACGGACAGATACTGCGACTGCCATACGGCAGCAGCCGTCAACACGAAATGTTTTTCCGTCAAACGGTAACGTACCTGCGGCGCACGGCTGAAAGGCTGATAAGGAGCCCCCATATTCAGGTTCAAGATATCAGGCGACACATCTCCGTACAAAGGATGCCAGGTCTGTCCTACCAGCAACGCAGATTTTCCCCAATCGAGGTTGAAATACGCATGACGGATACGAATCAGCGAATAGGTCGTTCCTGAACCGCGGAAGTCGATTTCCACCTTTGCCGAGGTCTTGGCCTTACCGAACATGGGTCCGGTCACATCCACTCCCAACCGAGTATATAAGGTATAGAAATTACCGTCGGGCTTTGCATTCATATCCTTTCCATCCGCATCGGGGGCCACATCCTTTGGATACATATAAAAAAGTCCGTCCACAGTCTCCGAATTGGAACGGCTGTTATAAAACAAGTCTGTACGTACCTGGCCATAAAACTTATAGCCGAAATCTTTCTTCTGCGCCATCATCCCAGCCGAAACCGTCATCATGGCACACATTATAAAGAAACTCTTTTTCATTTGAAATCACTTTTATCCTTAACCGGCTGCAAAAGTAGCCATAATCTGCTGAACAGCCAAACAAAAATCCTTACAAGGAACGTACCCGGCGGAACCAACAGACAAACCAGACTGCTGCCACCAACGTACAAACTCCGCCAATGACATAGGAAATTTCTCCTCCCAGTGAAAAGCCTTCGGGGGCAATGAACAAGTAAGTCGAGCAGACACTCGTCATGAACAAGGCCGGTATCAGGGTCACCCAATAATTTTTCCGGGTTCCCACCAGATAGGCCGTAATGGCCCACAACGTGAAGACCGACAGCGTCTGGTTGCACCAGGCAAAATAGCGCCAGATGACTTTGAAACCTTCCGCATCGCCAAAACTATAAATCAGCAAGGCCACTGTCACCACAAAAATGGGAATACTGATAACCAGCCGTTTCCCGATGGAGCGCTGTTCCACATGGAAAAAATCGGCTACAATCAGACGGGCCGAACGGAGGGCCGTATCGCCACTCGTAATCGGAGCTGCCACAATACCTAAAATGGCCAGGATACCTCCAAAAGTACCCAACCAATCCTTGGAAATGTCGGTGGCCACCTTGGCTCCTGAATAAGCCACTCCCGTCACCTTGTCCACAATCCCGTTTTCCTGAAAGAAGTACGTGGCAGCGGCGGCCCAAATCAGAGCCACAATGCCTTCGGTCACCATCGCCCCGTAGAACACCGGACGACAATGTTTCTCATTGGTAATGCAGCGGGCCATCAAAGGCGATTGTGTGGCATGGAAACCACTGATTGCCCCACAGGCAATGGAAATGAACATCATCGGGAAGATCGGGTTTTTCTCGTATTTCGTGCCGAAGCCTTCCCACATTTCCGGAAGCGCCGGACTTTTCACATACAGCATCACTAAAATACCTACCGCCATGAACAACAAGGCAAACGCAAACAACGGATAGATGCGTCCGATAATCTTGTCGATGGGAAGCATGGTGGCCAGGATATAATACAGAAAAATGACCACCACCCAGAAATACACATCCAAGGAAGCCGGCGTCATCCCCGCTAAGAGTTCAGCCGGACCAGACACAAACACGGCTCCCACCAAAATCATCAGCAAGACGGTGAATACGCAAGCGACATTTTTGGTCCGTACCCCCAGATAGCGACCGATAATCTCCGGCAAACTTTCTCCGTTGTTCCGCAACGACAATGTGCCGGAAAGAAAATCATGCACCGCACCGGCAAAGATGGTACCGAACACAATCCACAGACAAGAAGCCGTGCCGAACTGTGCACCCATGATGGCCCCGAAAATGGGTCCCAAACCGGCAATGTTCAAAAACTGAATCATAAAAATTTTCCACGTAGGAAGTGGAATGAAGTCAACCCCGTCTGTCATGGTCAGTGCCGGAGTTTTTCGGGCAGAATCAGGTGCAAACAACGTATTTATGTATTTTCCATATCCCCAATATCCTACCACCAGTAAAACTAATGCGATAGTAAATGTTACCATAGATTTCGGTTTATCTCTTATTTCGTGGCAAAAGTAATAAAAAGAAATAAAATGCAAGACATAACGATAAATTTTATCACTCAGAGAAATAATATCCTTCTATAAAGAAATAAAAGTGTCCTATTTAAAGAATATAAAAAAAGGCCTCGAAATAGCCTAATTAGAAAACTGTATCTTCAATTTGCCTCTGCGACCAGCTTTGATTATATTTGCGGAAATTTTAATCAGACATGCGAATTCTCCTCACTTTAGTATTTATAAGCAGCTTTCTTTTCGCACAGGCACAGCCCAAAGAAGAAATCCGTGCCACGTGGCTGACCACGCTCGGAGGAATGGACTGGCCCACCCGAAAAGCCAATTCTCCCAAAGGTATCGAAGCACAAAAACAAGAACTCATCCAACAGCTGGACGCGTTGCAGGCGGCCCATTTCAACACCATACTTTTCCAAACCCGACTTCGAGGGGATGTGATTTATCCTTCTGCATATGAAACCTTTGCGGAAAGCCTGACCGGCCATACAGGAAAAAATCCCGGATACGACCCCTTGCAGTTTGCCATCGAAGAATGTCACAAGCGGGGCCTTGAGTTTCATGCCTGGCTGGTATGTATTCCTATCGGCAACAAACGACAGGTTGGCCTGTTAGGGAAGAACTGCGTCGTCAAAAAGCAGCCCAAACTCTGCAAACAGTTCAACGGAAGCTGGTACCTCGACCCCGGCAATCCCGGCACGGCCGAATACCTCAGTCAGATAGCCAAGGAAATCGTCTCACGCTATGACGTAGACGGTATTCATCTGGACTATATCCGCTACCCGGAGCAAGGGGAAAAATTTCCCGACAAAGACACGTTCCGCAAATACGGGAAGAAACAAGACCTGAAACAATGGAGAAGAGACAACATTACGCATATTGTCCAACGGATTTATACGGAAGTCAAGCGACTGAAACCCTGGGTTAAAGTAAGCAGTTCCCCCATCGGAAAGTTCAATGACACCCGGCGCTATTCCTCCTTCGGATGGAACGCCTATGAAACGGTCTATCAGGATGCCCAGAAATGGTTGAACGAGGGTATTCAGGATGCTCTTTTCCCGATGATGTATTTCCAGGGAAACCATTTTTATCCCTTTGCCCTCGACTGGAAGGAAAACAAGCACAACCGATGGATTGTACCGGGACTGGGCATTTATTTCCTTCACCCGAAAGAACAGAATTGGCAAATCGATGAGATTATCCGTCAGATTTATTTCACCCGCCGCATCGGACTGGACGGACAGGCTTATTTCCGCAACAAATTCATGCTCGGCAATACCAAAGGAATACTGGATGAACTGAAAGGCAACTTCTATGCTTACCCGGCCGTGGTTCCGCCTATGCGATGGGCTTCACAGACTGCTCCCGCTTCGCCCACCGCCCCCAGCGTGAAACTGCAAGGAGAGAATATCCAAATGACCTGGAAGGCCTCTGAAAGCCAGCCGGGAGGAATCTACTATCGCGTATATGCTTCCGACACATATCCCGTCAATACCGAGAAAGCCCAAAATCTGATTCTCTCGCGGACCGACAGTTGCCAGTACACGTTCACTTCCAGCCCGTCACAAAATGGAGGTATCTACTGGGCCGTGACGGCTGTCAACCGCTTTGGATTCGAAAGTGCCCCTTTGGCGTTGAATGCCCCAGCCAAAGACGAGCCTTCCATCTTATACGGACGACTCCCCGTACTTCCGAAAGGCTATACCCTGATTGTCAGTGAAGCGACAGGAATTGAGATTCTCCGGACTACCCAGCCCGAGAAAGACATTCCTCAGAAAATCGGCAAAGGATTCTTCCGACTAAGCTTGCTGGCACCCGATGGAAACATCACCCCGGCAGGTGTCACCGTATACTGATGCATTTTATTCCGAAACGCATGGTAATAAAAGGAATATTCACTAAATTTGCACATTCAATTGAAACAAACAAACTTACTATACTCATGAGCAATCAACGATACATGCAGCGCGGCGTATCTGCATCGAAAGAAGATGTACACAACGCCATCAAGAACATTGACAAAGGTATTTTCCCGAATGCATTCTGTAAAATTATTCCTGATATTTTAGGAGGTGACCCGGAATACTGCAACATCATGCATGCCGACGGAGCCGGAACAAAATCCTCACTGGCGTATTTGTACTGGAAAGAAACCGGCGACTTGTCTGTATGGAAGGGCATCGCACAGGATGCTCTGATTATGAACATCGATGACTTGTTGTGCGTAGGTGCCGTAGACAATATTTTGGTATCTTCTACTATCGGACGCAACAAGCTGCTTGTACCGGGTGAAGTGATTTCAGCCATCATTAACGGCACAGACGAACTGCTGGCCGAACTTCGTGAAATGGGAGTGGGTGTCTATGCCACCGGTGGAGAAACCGCCGATGTAGGCGATTTGGTCCGTACCATCATCGTGGACAGTACAGTGACTTGCCGTATGAAACGCGCGGATGTCATCAACAACGCCAATATCCGCCCGGGGGATGTGATTGTGGGTCTGGCCTCTTACGGTCAGGCAACTTATGAGAAAGAATACAACGGCGGTATGGGCAGCAACGGTCTGACCAGTGCCCGTCACGATGTGTTCAGCAAATACCTAGCAGAAAAATATCCGGAAAGCTATGACCATGCTGTACCTGAAGAACTGGTTTACAGTGGCAAACTGAAACTGACAGATGCGGTAGAAGGTTCTCCGCTGGATGCCGGCAAACTGGTGCTGTCTCCGACCCGTACCTATGCTCCGGTAGTCAAGAAACTGCTGGATACCCTGCGTCCGCAAATCCACGGTATGGTTCACTGCTCAGGCGGCGCCCAAACAAAAGTGTTGCACTTCGTAGGCGACAACTGCCGGGTCATCAAAGACAACCTCTTCCCTGTGCCTCCTTTGTTCCGCACCATCAAGGAACAGAGCGGTACCGAATGGGACGAAATGTACAAAGTGTTCAACATGGGACACCGTCTGGAAGTCTACCTGTCACCGAAACATGCAGAGCAGGTTATTGAAATCAGCAAGTCGTTCAACATCGATGCCCAGATTATCGGACGCATCGAAGAAAGTGACCACAAGGAACTGATTATTCGTTCTGAATTCGGAGAATTCAAATACTAACCAGCTACCTCTTACGATTAGATGAAACCGCAAGAAAAGCAGGGATGCCTTGTCAGTGCCGGATTACTCATCGTATGGGTTGTCCTTTTCTATCTTAGCATTGAACTTGACTCTCCTTTTCTAAATGGTCTAAGTTTTGGACTCCCAGGGTTTGTCATTTCCTTTGTATTTGGGAAATACTTTGGGACTAAAGAGTTTCAATGGAAAGCCCGAAGAGACTTGCCGCTCATCTTGCTCGGTTTCATATTGTTGGTTTTCTTTACCTGGATGGCCTATGGCAGGTTATGGTAAGCCAAGACCAATCTCATCACTCAACTGTATAAGCATTCCATTAGAATGGCAGAAAACAATACATTACTGGAAAAATTAGACGGTTTGGTATCACGTTTCGAGGAAGTATCGACCTTGATTACAGACCCGAACGTGATAGCCGACCAGAAACGATACGTCAAACTGACCAAAGAATATAAAGAGCTGGGCGACCTGATGGCTGCCCGCAAGGAATACCTGCAATGCCTCAACGGGCTGGAGGAAGCCAAAATGATGATGGGCGAAAGCGATCCGGAAATGAAGGAAATGGCCCGCGAAGAAGCGGCAGCCTGCGAAGCCCGTATTCCCCAGTTGGAAGAAGAAATCAAGCTGTTACTTATCCCAGCCGACCCGCAGGATGACCGCAACGCCATCCTGGAAATCCGTGGAGGTACGGGAGGTGACGAAGCCGCCATCTTTGCCGGTGATTTGTTCCGCATGTATTCCAAATACTGTGAGCGCAAAGGCTGGAAACTGGAAGTATCCAGTGCCAACGAAGGAGCTGCCGGAGGTTTCAAGGAAATCATCTGTTCCATCACCGGAGAGAAAGTATACGGAACCTTGAAATACGAATCGGGCGTGCATCGCGTACAGCGTGTACCAGCCACCGAAACCCAGGGACGTGTGCACACTTCCGCTGCTTCCGTAGCCGTACTGCCCGAAGCTGAACCCTTTGACGTGGAAATCAACGAAGGCGAAATCAAATGGGATACTTTCCGAAGCGGAGGTGCCGGAGGACAGAATGTGAACAAGGTAGAATCGGGTGTCCGCCTGCGTTACAACTGGAAGAACCCCAACACGGGTATTGTGGAAGAAATCCTCATCGAGTGTACTGAAACCCGCGACCAACCGAAGAACAAGGAACGCGCCCTGAGCCGTCTGCGTACCTTCATCTACGACAAGGAGCACCAGAAGTACATTGATGACATCGCTTCCAAACGAAAGACCATGGTGAGTACCGGTGACCGTTCGGCCAAAATCCGTACGTACAACTATCCACAGGGACGTATCACCGACCATCGCATCAACTACACCATCTACAATTTAGCGGCATTCATGGACGGCGACATTCAGGACTGCATCGACCATCTGATTGTGGCCGAGAACGCGGAACGGTTGAAAGAAAGCGAATTATAAATAAAGGTGTATCATTTTACCCCTTACCGTGAACAATAAAGTCACATTATTAATAAAAGAATTATGAACAAACAGGAATTATTTGAAAACATCAAAAAGAAAAAATCTTTTTTGTGTGTAGGACTGGATACCGACATCAAGAAAATTCCGGAACACCTTCTGAAGGAAGAAGACCCGATTTTCACTTTCAATAAGGCAATCATCGATGCCACTGCCCCTTACTGTATCGCCTATAAACCTAACTTAGCTTTCTATGAAAGCATGGGTGTAAAAGGATGGATCGCTTTCGAAAAGACAGTGGAATACATCAAGAAAAACTATCCTGACCAATTCATCATCGCCGATGCCAAACGTGGTGATATCGGTAACACCTCGGCCATGTATGCCCGTACCTTCTTTGAAGAACTGAACATCGACTCTGTAACAGTAGCTCCCTACATGGGCGAAGACAGTGTGACTCCGTTCCTCACCTACGAAGGCAAATGGGTCATCCTGCTGGCACTGACTTCCAACAAAGGTTCACACGACTTCCAGCTGACAGAAGACAAAGAAGGCGAACGTCTGTTCGAGAAAGTATTGCGCAAATCACAGGAATGGGCCAACGACCAGAACATGATGTACGTGGTAGGTGCCACTCAAGGACGCATGTTTGAAGACATCCGTAAAATCGTCCCCCACCACTTCCTGCTGGTACCGGGTATCGGTGCACAGGGTGGTTCACTGGAAGAAGTCTGCAAATATGGTATGACCAAGGAATGCGGACTGATTGTCAACTCCAGCCGTGCCATCATCTATGCCGACAAGACTGAAAACTTTGCCAAAGTAGCTGGCGAAGAAGCTCACAAAGTACAGCAGCAGATGGAAAAACAGCTGGCAAATATCCTCTAAAATTCTGTTTTTACCCCATTTTCAAGAAGCATAAAGACTCCTGCTTGTGCATGCAGTCTTTATGCTTCTTTTGTATCCTTCCACCATAAAAAAAGCTAAAAATAGGCCTATCAGGGAGGTTTAGTCTTAAAATCAGCAGACATATCCGGCAAATAATTGGCATTTTTCACGGATATATAAAAAAAAAACACTTAATTTGCATAATTAAGTAGTAAGTATGCTTTTCCAAGCAGCAAAGATTTGAAAAACAACCAGGAAAACAAAGGAACAAAAGAAATCAAATATGGAGTTCTCAGCTAAACAAATTGCGGAATATATCCAAGGAACCATCGTTGGAGATGAAAATGCCAAAGTACATACCTTCGCCAAAATCGAAGAAGGCGTACCGGGAGCATTATCCTTTCTATCCAATCCTAAATACACTCATTACATATACGATACAAAATCAACCATTGTATTGGTAAACAAGGACTTTCATCCGGAGCATGAAATCAAGGCTACCTTAATAAAGGTAGACGATGCCTACGAAAGTCTGGCCAAGCTGATGACGCTTTATGAAATGAGTATGCCCAAAAAGAAAGGGATCAGCTCATTAGCTTCCATTGCTGAAAATGTGAAAATCGGAAAAGATGTCTACATCGGTCCTTTTGCCTGCATTGAAGAAGGAGCTGAAATCGGTGACAATGCCTACATACATCCGCAAGTAACGGTGGGAAGTCATGCTAAAATTGGGGCAAACACCATTCTTTATCCACATGTTACCGTTTACCACGACTGCCACATCGGCAACAACTGTATCCTGCATGCGGGAGCGGTCATCGGTGCCGACGGATTCGGCTTTGCTCCGGCACCGGAAGGATATGAGAAAATTCCTCAAATTGGTATTGTCATTATTGAAGATAACGTAGAAATAGGTGCCAATACGTGTGTAGACCGCGCGACAATGGGAGCTACGCTTGTTCACCAGGGGGTCAAGCTGGACAACCTCATCCAAGTGGCACACAATGTAGAAATAGGCAAGAACACCGTCATGGCTTCACAGGTAGGAGTAGCCGGATCGGCCAAAATCGGTGAATGGTGTATGTTCGGCGGACAGGTAGGTGTGGCAGGACATATCAAAGTGGGCGACCACGTCACAGTCGGCGCACAGTCCGGCATCCCGGGGAATACCAAATCACACTCCACGCTGATGGGATACCCGGCCATCGACCCGAAACAATTTGCACGCTCCGCCGCTATCTACAAGAAACTTCCGGATATGTACGTAGAACTCGGACGTTTGCAGAAAGAAATTGAAGAATTAAAAAAACAACTAAATAAATAAACCCATGTTGAAACAACAAACCTTAAAAGGCAGCTTTTCGCTCAACGGAAAAGGACTTCACACTGGAGTGAAACTTACCGTGACGTTCAATCCTGCCCCAGAGCACCACGGGTATAAAATACAGCGAATCGATTTGGACGACCAGCCGATTCTGGATGCGGTAGCCGAAAACGTAGTGGATACTACCCGCGGCACAGTTTTAGCAAAAAACGGGGTAAAAGTTAGTACCGTAGAACATGCATTGGCTGCTTTGTATGCAGCAGGTATCGACAACTGTCTGATTCAGGTAAACGGACCGGAATTCCCAATCCTGGATGGTAGCGCCAAGGCTTATGTGGAATGTATCAAACGAGTAGGCATCGAAGAGCAAGCTGCTCCGAAAGACTATTACATCATCAAGTCAAAAATTGAATTCCGTGACGAGGAAACGGGTTCCTCCATCATCGTATTGCCGGATGACAAGTTCAGTGTCAATACATTAATTTCTTACGACTCCAAAATCCTGACCAACCAATATGCCACGTTGGAGAATATGGGAGACTTCCCTACGGAAGTCGCCTCAGCACGTACCTTCGTGTTTGTCCGCGAAATCGAGCCGTTGCTGAACGCCGGACTGATTAAGGGAGGAGACTTGGACAATGCCATCGTCATCTACGAAAAACAGATGACGCAGGAAAGCTTCGACAAGCTGGCCGATGTGATGGGCGTACCTCACATGGATGCCAGCCATCTGGGATACATCAACCATATTCCGTTGGTATGGCCGAATGAGCCTGCCCGTCATAAGCTGCTGGACATTATCGGTGACTTGGCCCTCGTAGGTAAACCCATCAAAGGACGCATCATCGCGACCCGTCCGGGACATACCATCAACAACAAGTTCGCCCGTCAGCTGCGGAAAGAAATCCGCCTGCATGAAATTCAGGCACCGATTTATAACTGCAACGAAGAACCGCTGATGGATGTAAACCGCATCCGTGAGCTGCTTCCTCACCGCTATCCGTTCCAACTCGTCGACAAAGTCATCGCTATCGGTGCCAATTACATCGTCGGCATCAAAAATGTCACTTCCAACGAGCCGTTCTTCCAGGGACATTTCCCGCAGGAACCGGTCATGCCGGGGGTGCTGCAAATTGAAGCCATGGCACAGGTAGGAGGCTTGCTGGTGCTCAATTCGGTAGACGAGCCTGAAAGATATTCTACTTATTTCCTGAAAATAGATAATGTGAAATTCCGCCAAAAAGTAGTGCCGGGCGATACCCTGATTTTCAGAGTTGAACTGATGGCGCCCATTCGCCGCGGCATATCGACCATGAAGGGCTATATTTTCGTGGGAGAAAAGATTGTCTGCGAAGCCGAATTTATGGCACAAATTGTAAAAAACAAGTAACATGATCAGCCCTTTAGCATATATAGACCCCGAAGCTAAAATCGGAGAAAACGTAGAAATAGGTCCTTTTGTCTTTATCGACAAAAACGTGGTGATTGGTGACAATAACGTCATCATGCCCAATGCTAACATTTTATATGGTTCTCGTATCGGAAACGGAAACCGCATTTTCCCGGGTGCCGTCATCGGTGCCATTCCGCAAGACCTGAAGTTTCATGGAGAAGAAACCACTGCGGAAATCGGTGACAACAATACCATCCGCGAGAATGTGACCATCAACCGAGGCACAGCTGCCAAAGGCAAAACCATCGTTGGCAACAACAACCTCCTGATGGAAGGCGTACACGTGGCCCATGATACCCTTGTAGGAAGCGGATGCATCATCGGCAACCAGACCAAAATGGCCGGAGAAGTCATCATTGATGACAACGCCATTGTCAGCGCTTCGGTACTAATGCACCAGTTCTGCCGGGTAGGCGGTTACGTCATGATTCAGGGAGGCTGCCGTTTCAGCAAGGACATTCCTCCATTCATCATTGCCGGAAGAGATCCTATCGCATATTGCGGTATCAACATTGTCGGTCTGCGACGCAGAGGATTCTCCAACGAACTGATTGAAAATATTCATAATGCCTATCGCCTCATCTACAACAGTGGGAAAATGGTAAGTGATGCCCTCGAAGCTATCCGCAAAGAAGTTCCGATGAGCAAAGAAATAGAATATATTCTTTCATTTGTAGAAAACTCACAGCGAGGCATCATCCGATAAAAAAGATTTTGTATATTTACCACATCAACCAAAGACAAACAAAAAATGGTATACAAATTTAGAATCATATCTGACGAAGTCGACGATTTCCTGAGAGAAATCAAAATCGACTCTGAAGCTTCCTTCTATGACCTGCACGAAGCTATCTTGAAGTCAACCGGATACAAGGACGATCAAATGACTTCTTTCTTTATCTGCGACGATGACTGGGAAAAAGAAACTGAAATCACACTGGAAGACATGGGTGCAGGCAGTTCGGAAGAAGATACCTACGTGATGAAAGATACCCGTCTCAGCGAACTGCTGGAAGACGAAAAGCAGAAACTGCTGTATGTCTTTGACCCATTGGCAGAACGCGTATTCTTCATTGAATTGTCGGAAATCATTACCGGAAAAGACCTGGACAAGGCAGTATGCTCCCGCAAAACTGGAGAAGCTCCGAAACAGACCATCGACTTCGACGAACAGATGAATACCAATGCCGCACTCGACCTGGATGAGAATTTCTACGGAGACCAGGAATACGACATGGAAGATTTCGATCCGGAAGGTTTCGACATCAACGAAGGAAGCGGAAATCCTTACGACGAAGACAAATACTAACCGTCTTGATTTTCCATACTCAACACAATATTACAAGAATGTCATCCTGGGCTTTGGTTCAGAATGACATTTCTTTTTTCCCTAAGACCCATCACTCATGAAAAAGCCCGTCCTCATTGTACTCATCGGCCCTACAGGAGTAGGAAAGACAGAATTAAGCCTTTCCATTGCAGAGCACTACCATACCTCGATTATCTCCTCCGATTCCCGTCAGCTCTACAAGGACCTGAAAATCGGTACGGCTGCCCCCACTCCCGCACAATTGGCGAGAGTGCCTCATTATTTTGTCGGGACACTGGAACTGACCGACTATTACAGCGCGGCCCAGTATGAAACGGAAGTACTGAAAAAGTTGGACGAGTTGTTCCAAACACACCCTGTAGTAGTCATGACCGGTGGCTCCATGATGTATGTGGATGCCGTGTGCAAAGGAATTGATGACATTCCGACTGTGGACAAGGAAACCCGCGAACTGATGATTCACCGCTATGAGACGGAAGGACTGGAGGCGCTCTGTGCCGAATTGCGGCTGCTTGACCCGGAATACTACCGAATTGTGGACCTGAAAAACCCCAAAAGAGTGATTCATGCATTGGAAATCTGCTACATGACGGGAAAAACCTATACTTCTTTCCGCACCCGTACGCAGAAGGAACGTCCTTTCCGGATTGTCAAAGTCGGACTGACCCGCGACCGTGAAGAGCTGTATCAGCGCATCAACCAGCGTGTGGACGAAATGATGAAAGAAGGCTTGCTGGAAGAAGCCAAACGGGTATATCCTTACAAACACCTTAATTCCCTGAATACCGTAGGCTACAAGGAAATCTTCAAGTACCTGGACGGGGAATGGGACCTCCCGTTTGCCATCGAGAAAATCAAACAGAATTCACGGATTTACTCCCGGAAACAAATGACCTGGTTCAAGAGAGATACCGAAATCACCTGGTTCCACCCGGAACAGAAAGAGGAAGTCCTGCAGTTCTTGGACAGCCAGATCAACCTTGACTGACTTCAGAACTGTCTTCATCGGTCAACAAAAACTCCTTGCGGAACATCTCCACAAACAAGAGGAAAAGGGATACCATCAACGGCCCGAAAATAATGCCCATGAAACCAAACAGAGGAAGACCGGCCACTACTCCGAAAATTGTAATCAAAGGATGCACATCGGCCATCTTCTTCTGCAAGATGAAACGAATCAGGTTATCACACTGAGCGACAATCAGTCCCCCGTACCCTAACATAATCAAGGCACTCACCCAATTGCCCACAATCAAGAAATACACCGTAATCGGCCCCCACACCAGGACGGTACCCACAATGGGAATTACCGAAGCAAAAGCCGTCAGCATGGCACTCAGGAAAGGATTGGGCGCATCGCAAATCAAGTAGCCTCCCAAAGAGATAAGCCCCTGGATAATGGCCAGCAACGGAATACCGATGGCATTGGAGCGCACCATCAGCTGCACTTTTTTCAACACCTCAACCTTATTTTCAGCCTTGAAAGGAAGCAAGGTGGAAATATAATGTTCCATGTTTTTGCCCTCATACAACATGAAAAACATCAGCATGATAGCCACGCAGAGATTAATCAGCAAGTCACTGACTCCACTCATCACCGACTGTCCGATGGAAGAAGCCTGCGACACCAAGAAAGAAAGGCTCTTCTCCGACATTACATCAAATCCAGTCCGTTCTTTGATAAAGTCTACTACCTCTCCTATCGGCCTGACAATCGCCTCCGTATCAAAATGCATCTTGGATACCTGACTCACCATGGCCCACGTAAACAAGGAAAGCGGAATCAGAATAAACAGGGTCACCCCGATGGTCACCAGCCACACCGCCAACGCTCGTTTCATCTTCGTCTGCAGCCAGAACGTAAAATTACGCAACAACAGGTAGAGCGTAAATCCACCTAAGATACCGTTCATAAAAGGCTGTGCCTGACGGAACAGCAGGTATCCCAGCCCAAGAATAAACACAACCAGTGAATATTTCCAGTATCTTTCCTTCATAGGCTTTTCGCGATTAATTTTCCTTTTCTTCCTCTTGCGGAATCCGGAAAGCCGTGTAAAGCTCCAGCACCGCAGAAATGGTCAGGCAGACAATCCATTCGTTCCGTTTCCAAAGCAACATCACTACGCCTGTCAGCACCAGCAACATCGCACCGAGAAGCTGTTGGCGTCGCAAACGACGGATTACCACACTACTACCCTTATATTCTGACACCAGCTGCACATAGGCAAACAGACAGGCACCCACCAGATACACATACGGCGCCCACTCCAGTCTCAAAAACTGAAGCACCAGTCCGATAAACAACACTACCGCACCTGCGACAGCCAGTTTGTCTTTCATCTTCGCATTCATTTACTTGTCTTCCTCAAAAATAAAAATATCCTCGTTTTCCTTTTTCATCAGGTACTTTTCGCGAGCCACTTTCTCCAACGCTTCCTTGTTCGAGGTAATCTCCTTCAGCATCTTGCTGTCTTCCTCATACTGCTTCCGGTAGCGCTCAATCTCCGTATTCAACTGATGAATCTCCCGCTTGTGTGCGATACGGCGTATCAGACTGTTCTCGTCCAGTACCCCGATAATCAACAGAAAGATACCCACGGTGACCAGGTATTTATGCCTTCCGATAAAAGCCCAGATATTAGCCAGTTTACCCATAAAAATTCCTACTTTATTACCTTGCAAAGATAGAAATTATTTCGCAGCAAGTCCATGACAAGAAAGAGATTTTATGTACATTTGCAGAAATATCAAGGAATCAAAAACGAATCAACTCATGGAAAATTATATCGTATCGGCACGCAAATACCGCCCGTCTACGTTCGACACCGTGGTAGGACAGCGTGCATTGACCACGACCCTGAAGAATGCCATTGCCAACCATAAACTGGCGCACGCCTACCTGTTCTGCGGTCCGCGAGGAGTAGGAAAAACCACCTGCGCCCGTATCTTTGCCAAGACCATCAACTGCCTGCATCCCACGGCAGAAGGAGAGGCTTGCAACGAATGTGAATCGTGCAAGGCATTCAACGAGCAGCGTTCCTATAATATCCATGAGCTGGATGCTGCTTCCAACAACTCGGTAGAGGATATCCGTTCACTAATTGAACAAGTACGTATCCCGCCACAAATCGGTAAATACAAGGTGTACATCATCGATGAGGTGCACATGCTGTCCACGGCGGCTTTCAATGCTTTCCTGAAAACCTTGGAAGAACCGCCCCAGCACGCCATCTTCATCCTGGCTACCACGGAGAAGCATAAGATTCTGCCCACCATCCTCAGCCGGTGCCAGATTTATGACTTCAATCGCATCACGGTCAGCGACACAGTGGAGCACCTGGAGAACGTGGCCCGCAAAGAGCACATCGAAGCCGAACCGGAAGCCTTGAACGTGATTGCACAGAAAGCCGATGGAGGTATGCGTGACGCCCTCTCCATCTTCGACCAGGTGGTGAGCTTCACCAACGGACACATCACGTACCAGAGTGTCATCGAGAACCTGAATGTGCTGGACTGCGAATATTATTTCAAACTGACGGATTTCTTTTTGGAGAATAAAGTCTCCGACTGTCTGTTGACCTTCAACGACATTCTCCGGAAGGGATTCGACGGCAATCATTTCATCACCGGACTGACGTCTCATTTCCGCGACCTGTTAGTGAGCCGCGATCCGGCCACCCTGCAACTGCTGGAAACGGGGGCTTCCATCCGCGAACGATACCAGGCACAGGCACAGAAATGCACGCCACAGTTTCTGTACAAGGCCATGAAACTGTGCAACGACTGCGACCTGAATTACCGCCAGAGCAAAAACAAACGCCTGCTGGTGGAACTGACATTGATTCAGTTGGCACAGCTGACAGCCGAACCGGAAGACACGGGCAGTGGGCGTAGCCCTAAGAAACAATTATCTCCCGTTTTCCACACCGCACAAGCCGGTCAGCCCGCGGCACAGCAGACCCACACGGCTCCAACTGCCACAGCCGCTCCGGTAACTCAACCGGTTCCGCAGCCTCAACCTGCTCAACCGGCTCCACAGGCACAGCCTTATACGACCACTTTAAAGCAGGCAGAAGTGCCCTACACTAAAGCCAGTCCGCTTCCGAAAACGGCAACCGAAAAAAAAGCACCGGTCTTCAAGGCTGGAAGTTTGGGAATGTCTATCCGGAAAGCGCAGGCTCAACCCGCTGCACCGGCTTCACAACCTGCCGCACAGCAAGCTTCGGTGTCACCTGCGGCCGACAACTGGGAAGACTATATTTTCAATGAAAAAGATTTGGGTTACTACTGGCGTGAGTTTGCCAGCCTGCTACCCAAGGAAGAAGCAGCCAATGCCGGACGTATGAGAAACATGCACCCGCATCTGCTGGCCGACCAGCATACCTTTGAAGTGGCTGTAGACAATGGCATGGTCCAGAAATACATGCAGCAGCTGGCTCCTCAGATAGAAGCCCACTTGCAAAAGAAGCTACACAACCGCAAAATCAAGATGACCACGCGGGTGAGCGAAGCCAATGAAAACGTACGGGCCTACAGCCACGTAGAGCGTTTCCAAATGATGAGCAAAAAGAATCCCAGCCTGCTGAAACTCAAGGAGGCTTTGGGATTGGAACTCTCTTAAAAACTCATTTCATCCACATAACAACGGGCGGAGAAACCTCAAAATCAGTTTCTCCGCCCGTTATCTTTTATCTTTCAGCCACTTGGCTTACAAGTCATGATTCTTCATCCGATACTCGGCCAGTTCCTCGTACTTCGTGCCCGGACGGCCGTAGTTACAGTACGGATAGATGGAAATCCCCCCACGTGGCGTAAAGATTCCTGTCACCTCAATGTATTTCGGATCCATCAGCTTGATCAGGTCCTTCATGATGATGTTCACACAATCCTCGTGAAAATCTCCGTGGTTACGGAAGCTGAACAAATACAGTTTCAAGCTCTTGCTCTCCACCATCTTTACATCCGGCAGGTAGCTGATACGGATTTCCGCGAAGTCCGGCTGCCCTGTAATCGGACAGAGGCTGGTGAACTCCGGACAGTTGAAACGCACCCAGTAATCATTCTCAGGATGCTTGTTCACAAATGCTTCCAGCACTTCCGGGGCATAATCCTGTTTATATACGGTTTTCTTGTTGCCTAACAAAGTCAGTTCATCTTTTCTTTCCATACTCATTTGTTTTCTTTTGAAGCCAAATATTTTTCCAGTCCCTCGCGGCGCAACTTGCAGGCCGGACAATGTCCGCAACCGTCACCCGGAATGCCGTTATAGCATGTTAGTGTTTCGTTCCGTACTAAATCCAGTACGCCCAGTTCATCGGCCAGAGCCCAGGTCTGCGCCTTGTCAATCCACATCAACGGTGTATGAATTACAAACTGCTCATCCATGGCCAGGTTCAGCGTCACGTTGAGCGACTTGATAAACGAATCGCGACAATCCGGATAACCACTGAAGTCCGTTTGTGAAACTCCGGTCACCAGATGGAAGATTCCTCGTTCACGGGCATATACCGCCGCGATGCTCAGGAAAAACAGATTTCGTCCCGGCACAAACGTATTCGGGAAAGAATCTTTCGGCTTCACTTCATCCATGTGGATGGAAGTATCCGTCAGCGAGTTTTTGCCTAGGTGACCGATGAACGACACATCCATCACGTCAAACTCCACGCCTGCCTTCTCTGCAATCTTGCGTGCCAGTTCCACTTCTTTTTCATGCTTCTGTCCGTAGAGGAAACTCAGTGCATGTACTTTCTTAAAATGCTTCTTCGCCCAAAAAAGACAGGTAGTAGAGTCCTGTCCGCCGCTGAATACGACAAGGGCCTCGTTCTGATTCATCATATCCTTTAAATTTCCTTGATTTTTAATACATTGTATGAGATGTGCTCGTCATAGACATCCGTATCGTCCACCCGCTTGATGTATTTCACTACGCGTACGGTTACCGGCAACACAATCACCTCATACAGGGTTTTGAGTACCACCTGTACCACCATCATCTTGACCAGTTCACTCACCGGCATCAGTCCCCCGAACGCCAGCGGGAAGAAAATCAGTGAATCGGCTCCCTCACCGGCTACGGTCGACAAGATAGCACGGGCCGAAAAATTCTTTCCATGGGAAGCCACTTTCATGCGGCTCATCACATACGCATTGATGAATGAACCTACCAGGAAGGCCGCCAGACTGGCAGCAGCAATACGCGGCGCCATGCCGAACACGAAGTTGAAGCTCTCTTCCCCCTCCCAGAACGGAGCGGCAGGAAGGGCTACGGCCAACTGTCCCATGGCCACCACCATGAAATTCATCAGGAATCCCATCCAGATAATCAGACGCGCCTTGCGGAAGCCCCACACTTCGGCAATACAGTCATTAATAA
>UMAT01009178.1_pt1 | contig 68604 bp, 47 predicted proteins | sample 1963781 | NCBI WGS metagenome assembly UMAT01 (sample SAMEA4835923, study PRJEB28245) | human gut metagenome | biome: gut microbiome; material: fecal sample | place: Denmark | collected 2008
CGAACCCGATGTGGCGGAGGGCTTCGTCGCGCTCATCGGGTTCGCTTGGCAGCCACTTCCACTGCACGGGAATGCCGCGCTGACGCAGCCATCCGGTCAGCTCCGCCGCACTCCTGCGCTGGGAGGCGAAAACGTGCCCGTCGCTTGCAGTGTCCTTGTCCATCGTGAACGCAACGACCATGCGGGTACACTCTGGCGCGGCAGTCGCCAACAGGACGCACAGCGGCGTTGGCAGCATGTCAAACTGGTAGACAAACACGGCGGCATCGCGCATCAGCCCGCTTTCCGGCAGCCGTTCCACCAGCTCAAACTGCTGCGTCGGCTCATCCTGAAAGCGCTCGGCAATCAGCGCGTCATACGTCTGCCAAAGCAGCAGCAAATCATGCGCTTTTGCCTTCAGTGCGCCGGATGGCAGCTCCTCCGCATAGGCGGCAAATTCTTCGCTTGACAGCCCTGTGCGCTGGAAGTCCATCAGCAGTGTGGACAGCTTCTCCGGCAGCCCGGATGACAGCGCGACGCGGCGATAATAGTGCAGCTCCTCCTGTTTCAGGGAAAGCGCCTGCGCCAGTGCCATCCGCCGCCCGCTTTCGTCCAGCGCGGCTTTGGGCGAATGGCCAGCGCTCTCCCGGATGCGCCGCCCCAGCCTGCGCGGCGACAGTACATCCAAATCCAGCAGCCCCGGCAAATTCAGCTGCTCCACCAGTTCCCGCTCGGCTTGCAGGGTGTACTGCTCCGGTACAAGCAGCAGGACGCGCTGACCAGCTTCACGGCATTGGCGGATTTCTTCAAACAGGCGGGACTGCGTCTGCCCGGCGCGTGCGCCCCAGATTTCGACGGTGGTCATAAAATCCCCCTCACAAAGCGGCAAATGCGGTCAAATAGCGAATCGCCTCCGCGTCATGGCGGCGGTTAAACCCATGTGCCCCGCCATCAATCAAGTGCAGTTCTGCGTTTGCATACGCTTCCGCCGCCTTTTTCGCATAATCCGGCTTGACGATGCCGTCCGCCGTGCCGTGGACAATCAGCACCCGCCCGGTGTACGGCGTGATTTCGCGGAAAACGTCCATGTGCATGACGGCTTCGGGATAGCAGCGCCCCAGCGGCATCGGCCCGCAGTGAATCTTCTCCGGCAGATTTTGAGGGTCGAAGTGCGCCATCATCATGTGCCCCACGCGCGCGTCGTCGGGGATGCAGAATGCCGGGTAGAACAGCACGAGCCTGTCCACTGCATCCGGATGCTTCGCAGCGGTCAGCGCGGACACCATCCCGCCCTGAGAACAGCCCATCAGCAGCAGCGTATCGCTGGTATAGGGAAGCGACTGCGCATAGCGAATGACGGCTTCCAAATCCTGCACCTCGGTCAGCACCGACATGTCCGTCGTCGCGCCGTCACTCCGCCCCAAGGGCGGAACGCTGCCGCCGCAGAAGTCGAAACAGTACGCACAGTAACCAATTTTCGCCAGCACCCGCGCGTACTGCCGGACGGTCTGCTGATTCGCCATAAAACCGTGGCAGACAATGGCAATCGGGAGTTTTTCGCCATTCGGACGGTACTCTGTGCCGCGGATGGTCAAATCACCGCGCATACAGGAGAACGTCCGACGACGGATGGGGGAGGAAGAAAACAGCATCGAAATCGCCTCACGGAAGATTGTTTCTTCTATTGTAGCATAGTCGCGCGAAAATGAAAAGATGGAAAAACAAGACTTGAAGCGGCAGGGAGAAGCGTGTTATAATGGAGCGGACCCACAGAGAATGAAGGAGTACATACACGATGAGCAATTTCCGCCGACCGAAGCACCTGACCACCCGCCGAATGCAGGAAACGCGTCCGAATCCGCCGAAGGAACAGGCGAAAGCGCAGCGTCCGGCGCGCGAAATCCGCTGGAACTGCCCCGCAGCGGCGAAATGCGGCGGATGCCAGCTGACCCGCCTGTCCTACGCGGAGCAGCTGCAATGGAAGCAGCAGCGCGTGACGGAACTGCTGGACGGAATTTGCGAAGTCCGCCCGATTCTGGGCATGGACGACCCGTTCCACTACCGCAACAAGGTTCATGCCGTGCTGGCTGTGGACAAGGCGGGCAGACCCATCAGCGGCGTCTACGCCATGGGGACGCACCGCGTTGTGCCCGTGCGGCACTGCCTGATTGAGGATCGCCGCGCTGACCGCATCATCCAGACCATCGTCGCCATGCTGCCTGCCTACAAGCTGCGCATCTACAACGAGTACACGCACCGCGGCTTCCTACGCCATATCCTCATCCGCACGGGGCATGTGACGGGGCAGATTATGGTCGTGCTGGTGGCAACGAGCCTTGAATTTCCGGGCAAGAAGGCATTTGTGCAGGAGCTGATTCAGCGCCACCCGGAAATCACGACTGTGGTGCTGAACTGCAATCAGCGCGAAACCAGCATGGTGCTGGGCACGAAGGAAATTACCCTCTATGGCGAGGGGTACATGGAGGATGAACTGTGCGGAAAGCGCTTCCGCATTAGTCCGCAGAGCTTTTATCAAGTGAACGCGAAGCAATGCGAACTCCTCTACCGAACGGCGATTGACGCGGCGCAGCTGACAGGCGCAGAAACCCTGCTGGACGCCTACTGCGGTACGGGTACGATTGGCTTATGCGCGTCGGACGGCTGCAAGCAGCTCATCGGCGTGGAGCTGAATGCCGATGCCATCCGCGATGCGAAGGAGAACGCCCGCCGCAACGGCGTGGAGAACGCGCGCTTCCTCTGCGACGACGCAGGACGCTTCATGCAGAAGCTCGCCAAGGAGGGAACCGCGCCCGACGTGGTGATGATGGACCCGCCCCGCGCCGGCAGCGACCAGAAGTTCCTGCAAAGTCTGCTGATGCTGAAACCAAAGCGGGTTGTGTACGTTTCCTGCAACCCGGAGACCCTCGCAAGGGACTTGCGCGTGCTGGTGGACGGCGGGTATCAGGCGGAATGGGCAACGCCGGTGGATATGTTTCCGGGGACGGAACATGTGGAAACCGTTATGTCATTGGTCCAACAAAATCCGGATGATATCGTCAAGGTCGGCATCGACGCGGACGAGTTGGCCGTCACCAAGGCCGAAAGCAAGGCGACCTATGGCGAGATTCAGGCGCGCGTGAAGGAACAGACCGGCCTGAACGTCACGCCGCTGTACATCGCGCAGGTGAAAAGAAAGCATGGGATTATCGAGCGCGAATGCTACAACAAAGCGAAGTCCGAGAGCGCAAAGATGCTGATCTGCCCGCTGGATAAGGAAAAGGCGATTGAAGATGCACTGAGGTTCTTTGGGATGATTGCGTAACAGGTCATGACCTCAGCGCATATCAAAATGATCATATTTCAAACACCCATCACGGAAAGACGCGAGCAGTTCATGCTGTTTCGCGTTTTTCATTTCTGCCTTTACCCGCCATCTCTATGCATCGCTTTATTCACATAAAAGCAAGAGTAATTCTTCTTTTCGTATGTCTGTCGATTGCAAAGATGCAACATATATCGTATAATGATGGTGATACCGCTCGACAGCAGGAAGGTGAACCTTGATGGCAACAAGTTACAATAAGCTTTGGAAACTGCTCATCGACAAAGGGATGCGCAAGAAGGACCTGCAGCTCGCCGCAGGCATCAGCTCAGGCGTCATCACCAAGATGGGCAAAGGTGAAGCCGTCACCACGACAGTGCTTGCCAAGATTTGCAAAGCTCTCGACTGCAATATTGGGGATATCATGGAATTTGTCGATGACGAGGATTAACGCATAACAGAGATTCAGGAGGCCAAACCGATGGACGCTCGTATGCTCAACACGATTGCAAACTTTATCTGGGGTATCGCCGATGATTGCTTGCGCGATGTTTATGTGCGCGGTAAGTACCGCGATGTTATTCTTCCTATGACTGTTATCCGCCGTCTGGATGCTGTGCTGGAAGACACCAAGCTGCAGGTGCTCGAAATGAAAAAGACGCTGGATACTGCGGGGATTACCAACCAGTGGGGTGTGCTTTGCAATGTTGCCGGTCAGGCTTTCTGCAATTCTTCTCCTTTCTGCCTGCGCGATCTGACCAGCCGTCCGACGGCACAGAAGTTGAAGGTAGACTTCGAGGCATACCTTGATGGTTTCTCTCCGAATGTGCAGAAAATTTTGGACAAGTTCAAGTTCCGCAATCAGATCGACACCATGATCGAAGCCGACATTCTCGGCGCGGTCATCCAGAAGTTTATCAGCAAGGACATTAACCTCAGCCCGAAGCCGTGCGGCAATCTCCCCGGTCTGGACAACTATGCTATGGGCACCATCTTCGAAGAGCTTGTGCGCCGCTTCAACGAGGCCAACAATGAGGAAGCCGGTGAGCACTGGACGCCCCGCGACGTTGTGGAGCTGATGGCTGACCTTGTGTTTGCGCCCATCGCGGATCAGATCAAGGACGCCACCTATTCCTGTTATGAAATCAAGGTGGCGTGTTGAATACAAGCAATATGCGGATAGAAAATTGGTAGCAGAATTGGTAGCAGTTTCGGAAACTGGTAGCAGATGTACGCTGCGCTGCGCCTTTTTTTGTTTTTTGGGGGAACAAAGAAAAGCTCCCGCTTTTGCACGGGAGCCGAAGTGTCAGGCCTGAATTTCCATACCGTTCTTGAACCGAACCATCACCCTGGCCTTGCTGTAGACCGTCATCCGTTCGACAAGGATATGGTAGGTCATCGGGTCGAAGGTTGTGGGAAGCGCCTCCTGCTTCATGAGCGTTCTCAGAAAATCATCAATGGCAGCCAGCCGGGTCTGCTTGTCGGAGATGGTCTCCTTCAGCTCTTCGCAGCGTGCCTTGAGGCTTTCGTAGCGGTCGCAGAGGGCATCGTGCCTTGACCGGTAGGCAGACTGGTCAAGCGCGACCATAGCGTTCTCGCGGATGCTTCGGGCGACCTGTTCTGCGGCGATACTCATCTCTGCTTCGACCTGCGCCAGCTCTGCTTCCAGCGCATCCGTGTCGAACACCGTGCTGCGAATGGCGTCAAAGCTGTCCCTGATCTCGTTGCGCTTCCCGACCAGCTTGTTCAGCGCGGAGAGGAACAGCTGCTTCAGCGTTTCCTCATCGAAATGGGGTGTGCCGCAGGGCTGATCGCCATCGTATTTCCTGTTGCATCGCCAGACTACCCGGCGATACTTGTCATTGGAATGCCACACCTTGGAGCCGTACATGCCGCCGCATTCCCCGCAGTAAATGGTGCTGGAGAAAACCCGGACGCCGCTGTGCCGGTTGGGGCCGGGCTTCCGCATCGAAATCTCCCGCTGCACCATATCGAATACATCCTCCGGGATGATGGCTTCATGGTCGCCGGTCACATAATACTGCGGCACCTGCCCCTGATTCTTCACTTGCTTTTTCGTGAGGAAGTCCTCGGTAAAGCACTTCTGCAGGAGCGCGTCACCCTTGTACTTCTCATTCTGGAGAATGCTCTGCACCGTCTTGGGGTTCCACCTGTCCTTGCCGCCGGGAGACCGGATGCTGTCAGCCGTCAGGCCTGCCGCAATGGTGTGGGGCGTGGCCCCCTGCAGAAACTCGGTGTAGATGCGCTTAACGATCTCTGCCTGCTCCGGATTCACCACCAACTCACCGTTCTCCCCGCGATCGTAGCCCAGGAAGCGGCTGGAGGGAACCGAAACCTTGCCGTCTGCCATGCGCTTACGCTGACCCCAGGTGCAGTTTTCACTGATGGAGCGGCTTTCCTCCTGTGCCAGCGAGGACATGATGGTAATGAGCAGTTCGCCCTTGCTGTCGAAGGTCCAGATGTTTTCTTTCTCGAAGTAGCACTCCGTGCCATGCTCCTTCAGCTGACGGATCGTGGTCAGGGAGTCCACCGTGTTGCGGGCAAAGCGGCTGACCGATTTCGTTACGATGAGATCAATCTTGCCTGCCAGTGCATCGGCAACCATCTGCTTGAAGCCTTCGCGGTGCTTGGTGCTGGTGCCGGTAATGCCTTCATCGGCATACACATTCACGAACTCCCAGCCGTCATGGTTCCGGATGAAGTTGGTGTAGTAGTCCAGCTGAGCCTCATAGCTGGATTGCTGTTCCTCATGGTCCGTACTGACGCGGGCGTAAGCCGCGACCTTCCGCCTGCGCTGTTCCGTGATGGGGACCGCCGTAAACCTTGTCAGGGTCGGCTGTGGTGATGCCTTCTGCCGCAAACTCGCGTTCAGTCTCCAGCCGGGACTTACCCTGAAGGAAGTTCTGAAAAATGCGGCGAACGATTGCGGCTTCATCAGGCCGAATCACCAGATGATCACCTTCCCAGCGGTACCCGTACACATGAAAGCGCCCATTGGGCATGCCTTGCTCAAACCGCTTGCGCAGCCCCCTTTTGACGTTTTCGCTCAGAGAGCGCACCTCTTCCTGTGCGAAGGATGCCATGATGGTAATGAGCAGCTCGCCTTCATCTGCCAGAGAATTGATGCGTTCCTTTTCAAAGCGAACCTCGATGCCCAGCTCCTTCAGCCTGCGGACAACGTTGAGCGTATCCACTGTGTTTCGGGCAAAGCGTGACAGGCTTTGGGTGAAAATGATGTCGATCTTCCCAGCTTCGCAATCTGCCAACATCCGAACAAACTCCGGGCGGCTGTCCATCTTTGTGCCGGAGATGCCTTCATCAGCATAGACGCCTGCGTATTCCCAGCCCGGCGTATTCTGAATCAACTCACTGTAGTAGCTGACCTGCACGGACAGCGAATGCATCAGCCGTTCGGTATCCATCGAAACACGCGCATAAGCCGCGACACGCTTTCGCTGAAGAAGGTCCTGTTTTTTCACGTCAATCCGCGTTATGGATTTGGCCATTGTACAGTAGCTCTTGACCTTGCTGGCCGATATGCCAAGCAGTGTGGCAATAGCCCCATAGCTTTTGCCTTCACCTCGCAGCCGGGTGATCCTTTCCTTTTCCTGTGCTGTCATTCGGCACCTCCTTCCGGGGCATCGTCCAGCGATCCCGCAATACGGAGAAACATGCAGGCTTTTGAGGGGGTACCAAAAGAAAAAGGCGGTCAGCCAAAGCCAACCGCCAATGTGAAAGAGTTATTCTGCTTTGCTGTACTTCCCGGACACCCAGCCCACGCAGCCGTTGACCACGACCGCGCGTGCCAGCCGTTTTCAGCCGTTGCCACCCACGCAAAGGTGTCGCCGTTCTTCGCGGCAGTGATGCGGCTGTACTGCATACCGTTTCCGGTGCGGATGTTGATCGTGCCGCTGACGCAGGAGATCATGACCTGCCTGCCAGCAGGTTTCATCCCCTCCGGAATGGCAGTGCCGGGCTTCACCTCCTCAGGCGGCTCCGTATCAGGTGCGGTATCAGCCTTGTGGAATGACTCAAAAACTAATAGAATTCCCGGTTATCGTTTTGCAATAGCCCTTTCGTTTTGCATTGGGTGCATTTGGTGGCAAAACAGGTGCGGTTGGGTGCAAAAAAAGCTCGGTGGGCGCAGCACTGAGCTTTCGTTTCCTAAAATGTACCTATGAAAATGGACAGATGAATGGGTGCAAAATCCCGACATGCGGACAGTGAGGGTGCATAGAATTCCATATTGTGGACAGGCAGAGAGCAAAATCTCTGAACAGTGGACAGAGCGGGTGCGAAAAGCTGGATTCAACCACGACAGAAGTGTATAATTTCGATATGAAGGAAGGTTGATTGATCCCACTCCATAAGAGATGCATCTGCTTATTTCTTTCTCACCCAAACGGAAACGCCCAACGGCGGCAGATTTTCCCCGTTCCCAATCACTTCTGTCAACAGGGGTGATACATGAACCTGCTGGGCCTGCTGGGTGTAGTTGAGCAGGAAGAACCACTCAGTATCCTTTGTGGAGCGGACAGCCAGTTCCACGCACTCCGGGCAGTCAATCATCTCTGCATAAGGATGCGCAACCCCTGCCCTTTCCAAGAAAGCTCCAGCCAGCGCTTCGGTAAAGCCGGTGCCCGCGTACCATGCACAACCGCCCTGCGGATAGACTTTTTCGCACAGTGCGGCCTCCCCTTTGAGCCAGCCGCTGTCATACCTGGCCAAAACCTGGCTGCCGTTGGCCTTCAGCGTTTCCTGGAATCCAGTGGCAGCATAGGACGCTCCGTCCCATAGCAGCGCGGCTTGCTCCTCCGGACGGGGCAGGGAATATTCTTCCACTGTCACTCCGCATAACGCAGCGGCATAACCCGGCATGGGCATGGTCACGCATCGGCCATATTGATCTTTGTACCCCGTTCGCGCGCCCATAACCAGCTTGCCACCAGCACGGCAGTACGCTGTCAGAACTTCCGCCATTTTCTCTGGCAGGATAGCTACATGGGGCAGGAATATCAGCTGATAATCGGCGAGATCGTCCGCCGTCATCTGCTCGCTCCAGGGCTTGATGTCCAGAGGCGTATGCGTATGCTGCGCGGCGGCAAAGATGGCCCGGCTGGATTGATAACTCATGGGGCCATACCACTTGTCGCGTTCCCCGTCCCACTCGTTCAGCCAGTCCGTCATCAGAAGCACCCGGGCCTGATAGCGGCTGCCTGCCAGGCCGTTCAATCGCTTCGTGTCCTGGTGAATTTCGCCAAGCTCCTTAAGACGGCGATTGTCCCGGCTGTCATAATCCAGAATGCCATGCCAGTACATTTCCGTTCCATAGCTGGCCGTCCGCCAGCGGAAGTAGCTGACATAATCCGCGCCGTGGGCAATGGCCTGCATTGTCCACAGCCGCATCTGTCCGGGCAGCGGCATGGGGCTGAGCATCACATGATCCCAGCCGTGAGCGCCACTCTGCTGCTCCATAATGGCGAAATTAGGGGAGAAGCCCCGCACGGTGCTTAGCGCGTAGGAACTGGCGCGATCCTTCATATCTCCGCCGTCGCCGCCGTTGATGCCGCTTTGACCGTAGGCAAAGTTGGGGTAGTTATCGTAGCTGTAGAAGTCCAGGACGCGGTTGGTCAGCTCGTCGTTTCGCAGATGACCAAACATGCCGTTGGTGGTGATGAAGCGGTTGCCAATATATTGCCGCAGAATATCCACCTGCATTTGGGCAAAGGCGATGGCGCTGTCGGAGATGAACTCCTTCTCCAGCAGGGACAGGTGAGGATTGCCCAGCGCAATCACCGGGCGTTCCAGGAAAACCTCCTCCCAATCGGAAAAGCTCTCGCTCCAGAACCGGCCGCCGATGGCATCGTTCAGCGCCTCCACAGTGCCAAAGCGCTTTTTCAGCCATGCCCGGAAGGCCTTGTGGTCAGCCTCGGAATAGAATACGTTGGTTTCACAGTTCAGCTCATTGTCGATCTGCCAGCCAATGATGGCAGGATGATCGCCGTAACGCTCCGCCAGCTTGGTAACAACCCGGCGCACATAAGCATGATATACCGGGGAATTGTAGTTGTAGTGCCGGCGATGACCGTGGCGGTACAGGGTGCCGTCCTGCCGGGAGTTCAGCACTTCGGGATGGGCATGGGTCAGCCAGGCAGGCGGCGTGGCGGAGGGAGTTCCCATAATGACCTGCATCTTTTCCTCTGCGGCCAGCGAAAGGAACTCGTCAAACAACGAGAAATCCCACGTATCGTCCTTAGGCTCAATCACGCTCCAGGCGAACTCAAACACCCGCACGTTTTCGATGCCGTGGGCCTTCATGCGGCGTAGATCGCTCTGCCACATTGTTCGGGGCCATTGCTCCGGGTAATAGCATACGCCCAGGGCAATATGATCCAAATGAACACACTTTTCCATGGAATTCCCTCCTTGATTGTTTACGGAAGCTGAGGCCGCCAGCAATCCAGCCAGTCAATTTTGGGCATGTCTCGCTCCCAACGGATGGGCAGCCATACATATAGCGCCCTGGACGTGTTGGCGGATTGCAGCATTGGACTGTTCATCAGTTCCCGCTTCTCTTCTGGCAGCACATGATACTTTTCGGGTTCAAAATGGGCGGCAATCGCCCGCTCAAACAGGTCGGCTCTGTGGGCATCCACCGGGTAATCCGGTACCCAGCGATCCGCCATGGCGATGAGCTGGTCTGTACCCTCCACGCGGAACACCTTGCTAATCTGGCTGTTGAAGGAGGCGCGGCTATCGTCGTTCACATGCGGATTCCCCAGGGAAACAAAGGGCTCTTCCCAGGAACCCGATACGGCGCTGTCGCTTCTGTTGGGAATGTAGCCGCTCATGCCGCTGGTGAGCATGTACTTTCTGCCCGTATGCTCAAACACGGCAATTCCTTCGCGGGTAAAGGGCGAATGCAGCCCGCCGTATTGGCGGCTGACCTCTTCCTGGACGTTCAGATAATCCGCTGTCAACGCATAGCCCACCACATCGCTGTGATTGATGCTGACATAGAGATATGCCTTCCCGGATGCAGAATCCTGCACCATATCGAAATCACCCGCCTCGCCGCCCTCCGGCCGCAGACAGGGATTTTCCATCTGATAAGGACCCAGCAAACGCTCCGATGACAGTACGACAAAGCAGGCGTCTTTCCCGGACAGTTTCAGCCACAGCACATAACGTCCCGTTTGCGGACAGCGCAGGATGTGGGGACGATCTACCCGCTTGGACGGATGCAGCGGCGATGCGGGATCATCCACATCGGGCTCAACAAGGTACCCATCGTCCTGCCAGTTGCACAAATCGCGGGACGAATAAACCTTGATTCCCCAGGTCCATACATCGCTGGCACCGTCGGTATGCTCCTTGTTTTCGCCGTACCAGTAGTAGACGCCGTCTTCATAGTAGACAGCGCCGCCGTGGGCCTGGATGGCGTTTCCGTTGGTGTCCAGCCAGGGCTGACCGGGGAAGATGCTTTCCTGACGCATGATTATACCTCCTTGGGAATCTGATTCAAGGCATGGTTCAGTTCCTTGACCACGTCCGGCGTGATAGCCTTTCCGGTCTGCTTGAGCAGCTTTTGCAGAGGCATTTGATCCATCTTGCGTTGAGCGGCCTCAGGAAGTTGAACGTTCTTCGCCACGTCGCCGTAGGAACTGCGCGCTTTGGCCATGATGGCGGTCAGCAGCTTGGCGGCAGCCGGGTTTCGCTTCAAGTCAGCCATGGTGTCCATAATCGAATAATAGCCTTCACGCATTAGCTCCTCGGGCTGATCAAACCAGTTGACCACCTCGCTGCCCTCCATGCGATAAGCCGGATCAGGCGCGTCCACCTTGCAAACGCGGATGGAATCTGTGCAGCTTCCTGCTATGGCTTGAATCTCATGCTCCCCGGTCAGCGGAATATGGAAGCGGGCAATCTTGTCAACCTCCTGTTCACCTATCGACTGTCCGTCCACAAGCAAGGTCACCTTGGGCTGATTGGTGTACACCTTGATTTCCGTTTCGGACTCCACACGGTTGACGTATCGCCTGCCGCAGAGATGGACAAACGGTTCGTCGGAGAGATAGGCTTTGTAGATGTAGAACGCGTCCTTGCGGATTTTGCGGTCAAAGGTGACAAGCCCTTTCTGATTCTGTCCGGGCTTTCCACCCTCGTTCCGGCCGTCAGCGCCGAAATCAAACATATTCCAGCAGTACATGGCCCAGATATAGGGGCGTTCCTGCCACATTTTCAGCATGTGTTCGTGATACACCGCCTGATAACTCTCCGTCCAATCACCACGTTCCGGGTTAGGCGACTGATAAGCGGGATTGGCGTCCGCACCGTATTCCGACAGACCGATCACCTCATTCGGATGCTCGGCGTGATAGGCGTCAAACCAGGCGTCGTTATCCTCCAAATCCCCCAGATACCAGCCATAATACAGGTTATAGGAGCGGATGTCAGTCAGGCGTACCAGGGGATGATGGTGATCCAGCATAAAGGCGTGAGCCATGGTCGTTGGCCTGGTTGGATCAAGCCGATGGCAAAGATCGTTCAGCAGCCGGTGATTTTCCATTAAATCATCGTTCACACCGCCAGACGCGGTGATTTCATTGGACAGCCCCCAGCAGACAATGGATGGATGATTGCGGCATTGGGTAATCAATTCCCGCATCTGGGACAGCGTGTTCTCGCGACCGTTGGCCATATGTTCAGTGATGTACGGAATCTCCACCCACACGATCATGCCCTTCTGGTCGCACAGATCATAGAAAGCCTGCGCGTGCTGATAATGGGCCAGGCGAATGGTATTGGCCCCCATTTCCAGCATGATGTTCATATCTTCTTCCATCATGGCTTCCGTGATGGCACTGCCAACGCCCTGTCTGTCTTGATGCCGGGCTGCGCCGCACAGGGGATAGCGGCGGCCATTGAGCAAAAAGCCCTGCTGCGGATCAAAGGCAAAGGAACGGCAGCCGAAGGAGGCGCTAACCTGATCGCCGCTGGAAAGCGTTGCGGTTGCGCGATACAGATAGGGGTCGCGCTTACCTTCCCACAGATGCGCATTGGAAATCAGCATCTGTGCCCGCGCCTGATTCCCTTGAACCGTGCCGCGCACTTCACCGATTCCCTCTACGGAAAACACGACCGTTTCTCCGTCATCTGCGTGCTGGGTGTGGGCTTCCAGCGTCACCAGCGCATCCGGGCCTTGCATTTCCGCCGTCACAAACAGACCGCTGCTGCTGTCTGACAAGTCAAAGCTCACTTTGGGGACCGTTAGCAGCCAAACTGGGCGATACAGTCCGCCATAGAAGGTGAAATCGGCTTTCTGCGGATACACCCGGTCGTTTTTGCTGTTATCCACCGATACCGCAAGAACATTTTCAGCCTGCAAATGATCGGTCAGGTTGACCCGAAAGGTGGCATAGCCTCCATCATGGGTGCAAAGAAGGTTGCCGTTCAAAAACACCTGTGCCGACATGGCCGCACCTTCAAACTCCAGCCAGACTTCTTCTTCCGAGGAATGCGCTGGCATAGGAAAGCGTTTGGCGTACCAGCATCGACCGCGATGATAGTCGTTCCCGCCATCCGTGCCGTCCTGGGCATTCCAGGTGTGGGGCAGCGTAACGGGCTCCGTGGCCGATGCGTCAGCCAGCTCAACGCCCACATCTTCCCGAATAAAGCGCCAATCCGCACAGAAATCCACTTTGCGTCTCATGGAAATGCCTCCTTACTCGTAGTCTTCAATGCGCCATTCATCCTGCCAGTCGATGACGGGCTTGTCTCCCTCAAAACGGATGGGCAGCCACACATAGTCCGACATGGAGGTGTTGGCCTTGCCGTCCTCCGGAATGTGCTTTTTGCGTTCGGGGATGGTCTTGTCCATCTCCGGGTCAAACCAGCTCTGGTATAGCTCGGCGTAATCCTCATAGGCCAGATGCTGATACGCGGGCTGCCAGCGGTCAGCGCAGGCAATGTATAAGTCCTTCTTCCCCGGCACCTTGAAAACGGAGGATATCTGGGAATGGAAGGAGGTGCGGCTTTTGTCCGCTGGATGAGGATTGCCCAGTATCGTATAGGGGCCATGCCAGCTATCGGCCACGGCGACCTCCGAGGGATTGGGCAGATACCCCGTTGTGCCGGAGGTCAACAGATAATGCTTTCCCCTGCGCGTAAAATGCGCCGTGGCTTCCCGGACAAACGGCGGGAAGGGGCGGGGAAAATGGGTGCTGTAATAGCCCGTTACGTTGGTGTAATCCTCCGTCAGATCAGCGCAGATGGTCTCGGAGTGTACGCGCTCAAAGTAGTAATAGGCTTTGCCGTCCGAGGCCACAGCCAGATCGAAATCCCCGGCGCTCATGCGCAGCGGACGCAAACCTGTACGGACGATGGTATAGGGGCCGAGCAGTCTTTCCGATGTCAGCACGGTGGAGCGCTGGGTGCCGTCCTTGCACATGATTTTGAGCCAGCAAACGTACTTCCTTGTCATCCGATTGTAGATGATATGGGGCCTGTCCATCATGGACGTGGGATGCAGGGGCGAGGCAGGATTGCCTTCATCGGGCGGGATCATCAGCCCTTCATCCTGCCAGTTATACAGGTCTTTGGAGGAATAGCAGCGCACACCCCAATGCCAGATACCGTTCTGCCCATCGGTATGCTCCTTGTTCTCGCCGTACCAGTAGTAGACGCCGTTTTCATACAGAATCGATCCGCCATGGGCCTGAATGCGCTTTCCTGCCGTATCCAGCCACACCTGGCCGGGATGAATGGATGTGTACATGTTTATTCCTCCACAATGACGCGAGCCCGTGCCAGGTTCAGCACCTGGGTAAAGAGTGCGTCCGAATCACCCTTGCGCTGCATTTTTACCCGAACAGCCGCAAAGTAGGTGCCAGGCTTGGCATAGGTATGGGTAACGGAAGCTGAATCGTGGTTCAGCACGCCCACGACGTCAAAGAAATCTTCCTGAGAGCGGTCGCCAAAATCGAAATCCAGCGCGGTAATTTTGCCTGCCTGCTCCGGCGCTTGAGCGGAGGCGGTCAGGGTGACGATTTCCCCCACCTTTACATGGGTGCATACCGCACCATTGACCAGCAGCACGGGAACCGGCTGGATGCCGCGCCGTTCCCTGGCGCTGTCCGGCACAACAATTTGCCCGTCCTCAAGGCGGTAATTGGTGGTGGGAAGAGGCTCGACACCGCGCTCCACCCAGTCGCTCACGTCCAGCAGGGCCTGATGTAGCGCCCCCAGATAATTCACGACCTGCGTGTTCCGCTGGATGCCGTCATCGCCGTGCAGGCAGCGATCCATATACCACACGCGCACATGGCTGTCAGAACCCAGGGCTTCCGCAATCTTTCCTCTGTACCAATCGGCGCACCAGGGGCAGGTGGACTCATCCATTAGCGATTGAATCACGATCACCTTGCCTTGAATCTGGCCGTCCTGCACGGTGCCAGTGCCAGTCATGGAATAGCCGAACACGTTCCTGCGCTGGGGCAGGGTTGGTTGACCCTCAGCGTCCCGGAACTGATCCCAGGCGTGAAAAGCAGGGTCGGCAGGCACCTGATGTCGATAGTAGGACTGGATGGCGATGAAGTCGGAATTGTCCAGCGCGACCCTGTCGCCGGGCTGAATCAGGGCAAGCACGGCGGCAATATCGTCCACACCGAAACACATACCCAGATACAGCCTGTTTTCCTCGTCGTGATCGAGTTTCAGAACCTTGCCTTGCGCTTCGCCGGACAGGATGGTGATATTTACGCCCTCCACATAATCAGAATGCTCCGGCACGGATTCAAGCTCCAGATAGGCGCTGTTGCCGCTGGCCAGTAGCTTCTTCCAGGCGTCGTCCACACCGTTGAAGCCCGTCTTGTCCGTTTCCTCCTTCTCCGGCAGATGAACAGACTTGATCACGCCCTCAAAGCGCACCCGATCTGTCACCGCGCCACACAAGCCGTCTGCGCCCTCGTAGCCGGGCAACGTCCAGAAATCCGTAAAATAGCTGGGGTCAGCCTGCTTCATGCCGGGCAGCAGGACGGGCAGGGAGCCAGGGTCGATCCTGCCTTCTGCCTCCAGAAACCACGCCCTGGGCGGGAAACCCATGCGGGTCAGCTCCCGCAGCATTTGCGCTTCGTCATGCGTTAAGTCCTTGTAGGGGTCGCCGCTGCCGCCCGCGTCCAGCGCATCCACAATTTTGGAAAACGCATGGCGCAGCACCCGCTGTCCCTGAGCGTGCATGGTGATGGTGTTGGGCAGGGATACCGGCGAGCCAATCACATAGGGGCAAGCGCCGTCCCAGGCATTCGTGTTCTCGATGCAGGCCATGGTTTTGTATCCGCCGCCGCTGCCGCCGAACACATAGCCATAGGGTCGCGGGCAGCCGTACAGCTCCATGGCAACCTGCCGGGAATACTCCGCTGCCGCCGCACTGGACTTATATACAATGGTGGAATCCGGCCTTCCGGCAAAGATGGCGGAGGAACCCATGTTGGTTTCCACGAAGTACGCGCCATGGAGCAGCGCGAAGGAAACGTTATCTTGCAGGCCGCGATGCTCCAGGGACGCGACCTCCTCGTCCGGCCCAGGGAACGGCGAGAGATATTGGAAGAATCTTCCCCGATAGGCGTCCTTCCTGGGGAAGCAGAAAACAAACTTGACCTTTGTTCCCTCAAAGCTGCCGTGAATATAGAGAAAAGGAATTTTCTGGCCATCCATCAGTGTTCGAACGCGTTCTTCTTTTTCATCAATCACCGGACGCGCATAGGTGGGGTCCTCCAACGCGTGATAAATCAGTTTCTCCATCGTATACACCGCCTATCATACAGGATGGGATCATTATAAAAAACTACGCCATGAAAGAAAATGCAATAAATCGGCAGGAAGGAAACAAATTGGTGCAAGTGATAGAATTGAACGAAAAAGTGCCCCTATTCGCTAATTTTTCTATATCGGAGCAAGTCTGCAATTTGTATAATGTGGCTACAAACCGGATGCAAATGAGCATCCAAGTGAGAAAGGGGTACGAATTTCATGATGAACACGATGAGAAAAAGCATTTCCCTGTTGCTGACTCTGCTGCTGACCTTCTCCCTGGTCAGCGTTGCAACGGCGGAAGGAAATCCTGTGCTTGAAGGCGTATATGATTTGGAGAAGAACGACTTCGGCATGGAAACCTTCTACCACTTCAATGCCGACGGCACCTATTACGCATCCTTCTTCATGGGCGCTGTGACCGACGCGGGCACCTATGAGATCAAGAACGAGGAGCTGGCATACATGGTCAGCGCAGGCGCAGACGGAACTGCCGGTACCGAGGATGACGAAATGGCCACTGCGACTCAGATTGTCGAGCTGGTCTCCTATGTGAATCCCACGCCCGTCAAGGTGGCCTATGTGGACGGCAAGCTGGTGGACATCTCTCTGGCTGGCATGGCAAATCACCGCACCATGGCGCTGACCGAGGGCAAGGCTTACGACGCCTCCACCGAAACGCCCATCAAGGTTGTGAACCTGTATGCCGATAATCTGGAGGGCAACACCCTGACGCTGTATCATGACAAATCCTTTGTGGATTACACGGGCGAAATGGGCATCTACGGCACCTGGGAAAAGAATGAGGACGGCTCCTACACCCTGACGGATGAGGATGACGAGGACAACGTCTTTACCCTGACCTGGAACGAGGACGGCACCGCTTCCTACAGCCTTGGGGACGGCGAGACCAAAGACCTGACCACCTCCATTGGCCCTGTGGCGTTCAATGTGTTCAAGGCCGAGAATGTGCAGGTAGCCACCGCCGATACGACCATGGGTGCGAACCTGACCCTGAACTGCTACGATGACGGCACCTGTGTGCTGCTGGTGAACATCACCGCCATCGGCATGGAGCTGGAGGCCGACAAGGGCACCTACACGGTGGCCGATGTGTTCAACTACACCTTCAACTTTGAAACCGCCGGTGAAATCGCAGGACAGCCCGATTGGGCCAGCGCCACCACCTCCGGCATCGGTGTGAACGTTCCCTACGCGGCCACTGTTCAGGCGATGGGTTCCGATCTGGTGATCGATGCCCAGCTGGCTGGCACGGCTTCCATCGCTCAATAATCACGCTTTTGCGGAAGAAAGCCGACGCGTTTCCTTCCGCATTGTTATTTTCTGAGGAGGTGCCCCATGGTAAGAAGCTCGACAATGCCATCGCCCAACCCCCATGACAAGGTGAAGAACACCTGGAAGCGGGATTGGGCCAGAAATAAGACCGTCTACCTCGTCTTTGTCCCCGTGGCGATCTACATCATCGTCACGCATTACCTGCCCATGTTTGGCATTGTGATGGCCTTCCAGGATTTCAGCCTGTCCAAGGGCGTTTTCGGCAGCACCTTCGTCGGGCCTGATAATTTTGTGGAGCTGTTCACCGGCGACGCGTTCCTCAACGCCTTCAAAAATACGGCCATCATGGCCGCGTTCTCGCTGGTGCTGGGCTTCTTCCCCGGACTCATTTTCGCGCTGATGCTCTCGGAGGTGCGGAACAAAACCTTCAAGCGCACCATCCAGATGATCTCCTATCTGCCCAACTTCGTTGCCGCGGTGGTCGTGACCAACCTGGTCAAGCTGTTTCTGGGCAATGACGGCCCCCTGACCGCGCTGCTCACCGCTTTGGGCCTGCCCCAGCAGAACTGGCTGGCCAATGCCAATCCGCCTGTGTTCTGGCTGATTCATACCTTCATGGGCATTTGGCAGAGCCTGGGCTTCGGCTCAATCCTCCTCATGTCCGCCATTGCCAATATCAACGGGGATATTGTCGAGGCTGCCGCCATCGACGGCGCCACCCGGATGCAGCGCATCCTGAGAATCACCATTCCCTGCATCGCGCCGATTCTCGGTATGTCCTTTGTGCTGAACATCGCGATTTCCTTCCGTACCATCGGCGGCAATGTGCTGCTGCTGTATATGCCGCAAACCTACTCCGTAGCCGATTGTCTGTACACCTACACCCACCGCATGGCTTTCGGTTCCTCTCCCGATATGGGCCTGTCTGCCGCCAGCAACCTGTTCCAGTCCGTGCTGGGCACCGTGCTGCTCATCGGCGGCAATGTGCTGGCCGGGAAGATCAACCCCGACTCGCGGTTGTTCTAAAGGAGGAAGAAACATGCAGATCAGAAAGAAAAAGCGCATTCGCGAGGGCATGGTGGAGCATCTGACCATTGGCAATCACATTGCAAATTGCATCATTCACTTCTGCCTGATCATGGTGGCGGTGATTTCCCTGCTGCCCATGTGGCATGTGCTGATGTCCTCCGTTTCCGACGGTTTCAGCCTGCTTTCGTATAAGGGCGTGGCTGTTGTCCCCATCGGCAAGCCCACGCTGGAGGGCTATCGGCTGATTTTCCGGGACGCTTCCGTGTGGATTGGCTACAAGAACACCATCATCTATGTCGCCGGAACGGTGGGGCTTGGCTTTGTCCTGAACGTTCTGGGCGGCTACGCCCTCAGCCAGTCCACCAAGGGCAAGGGCATCATGTATGGTTTCCTGTTTGTCACCATGCTGTTCAGCGGCGGTATCGTGCCCACCTATATGGTGATGAATACCCTGGGGCTTACCGGCAGCCGGCTTTCCATCATTCTATTGGAGGCAACCCAGACTTTCTACCTGATTTTCGCCGCCAAGGCCTTTGCGGCAGTGCCGCTTTCCACGGTGGAGGCCGCGCGGATAGACGGTGCGGGACATCTGCGGGTGATGTTCCAGATCATGCTGCCCCAGGCGAAGGGGATGTTCTTCATCACCTTGCTGAACACCTTTGTCGGTGCCTGGAACTCCTGGTACAACGCCTCCATCTATGTGCCTGCGGATAAGACCAAGTGGCCCATTCAGCTTTTCATCAATGAAATGACGAGTGCCAACGTCAATTTCCTGGAAACGGCCACCCCGAACTACAGCCGTTACCTGATTCAGTTTGCCGTGATCGTGGTAGCCACGCTGCCCATCATGGTGGCGATGCCCTTCTTCCAGGATAAGATTGAAGCCGGTCAGCTGCAAGGCGGCGTCAAGGGCTGATCGTGAAAGGACGGGAAAATATGAAAAGAGAATTCAGCCTCAAGCAGATCATGCAAATGATTCTCGTCTGCTTGCTGCTGGTCGCGGTGGTCTATATTTTCTACCGGGCGGACCATGCCGAACTGTCCCAGCTGAACGGGCCGGTGACCGCGTCCCAGGGCGCTGCGCCCCTTGAAAACGAAAGCGATCCTGCGCTGCGTTCCTTCACCTATCTGCTGGACAAGGGTGAAAGCACGGAGTATTACCTGAACTATGAGGATAACCCCGTGATGCGCTATATTGCCAACTACAAGACCTTTGAGGCCTCGGACGGCACGCAGCAGCGGGTGTTGATGAGCTTCCAGGTGCCGCCCGCCGGCAAGGAGGCCGACAACCTGAGCCTGCTGGTTTCCACCCAATCCTACCCGGATGTGATGAGCATGACCTACTTCGGCGGCTCCCTGGCGGAATTGTATGAGGCGGGCAACATCCTCGACCTGGGACCCTACATCGACCAGTATATGCCCAACTATAAGGCATGGTTGGAGGCGAATCCCCAAGTGATTGCCACCACACCGGTGGGCGATCAGGACCTCCACCTGACCCTCACGGGTATCCGGGCCAATCTATCCGCTTACGATCTGTTCGCTGGCTGGTGCTACCGCCGGGATTGGATTGTGCGCTATGGCGTGCAGCCGGATATGCTGTTTGATCCCATGGCGGACAGCGAGCCCCGCCCCAATCCCAAGGCAGGCCAGGCGTTTTCCGGCCACTACACCCTGGACAAGGACGGCAACGCCATCGAATCCGCTACGCTGGAGAAAAACGTCAACGGCGACAGCTGGGTGGATGACGTCATCTTCCCCAGCGGAAACACCGACCCCATCTACATCAGCGACTGGGAATGGATGTTTGAAATCTTCGAACGGGCACTGAAGGAGCAGGGCATCGCCGATGGCTATGTGACCAGCGTGTACTATCCCGGTTTTAATCAGAACGGTGATCTGGTCAGCTCCTTCGGCGGGGGCAGCCCCTGGCTCTGGTATGACGCCGAGCATAACGAAGTCAAGTTCGGCGGCGATTCCGACACCTTCAAGACGTATCTGGCGTGCATGAACGCCTGGTGGAACCGCGGCTGGATTGACAAGCAGTTTGCCGAGCGCTCCGGCGATATGTATTACAAGATCGACGATGTAACGGTGCGTTCCGGCAAGGTGGGCTTCTGGCAGGGCAGTGTATCCACCCTGGGCAGCCGCATCAGCAATGCGTCCCTGCCCTATACGGAGGGCGCGGTGGTTTTTGGCGCGGCCAACCCCATCAACGACGTCTATGGCGGGCCCGAGCAACAGCTGAAAATCCCCAATACCTTCTTTGGCACGGCCAAGTACGGCGGCTCTGTGGTGGTGACGGACAAGGCCAAGGAGAAGGATTTGGCGCTGCTCTTCCATTGGCTGGATTACTTCTACACGGAAGAAGGCGCCATGCTGTACAACTACGGCCTCAATGCCGAGCAGCAGGCCCAGCTTCAGGACGCGACGTATCTCCGCTTCGGCGTTGACGCAGCCTATACGCTGGTGGAACGCGACGGCCAGCAGATGGTGCGCTTCCATGACCTGCTCAAGGTCAATGACGGCAACATCCGCACAGCCATGAACGGCTCCCGCGTGATGGGGCTGAGTTCGCCCATGCTGGTGGATTACGGGGATACAGACACCTATGTTCAGCACTGCATCGGACAATGGGATTTGTACAAGCCAATCGGCTTCATGGCGCTCTATCCCTTCAACCATCAGCTGCCCGTCAAGGCTGTGCAGAGCAACAACAAGGTGTATTCACGAATTGTCAACGAGTATATGTATGTGCAGGTGCCGCAGTTCATCACGGGCAAGAAGAATTTGGAGAGCGATTGGGATACCTACTGCGCCGACCTGAAGAAGCGCGGCTACCAGAAGGTGCTGAAATCGTTCAACGAGCTTCTCCAGGAAAGCGACGCGGAATAACCCGTTGCCAGACGAAAAAGAACCTGCTATAATGTTCTCATGGGATGGGGCGGAAGGCTCCGCCTCATCCTCACCATGAAATCGTGGGGGAACATGATGAACGAAGAAATGCTTTTGACGAATATCTATGTGCGCAGCCGGGTATTTTCCGGCCTGATACACAGCGCCTGCGGCCTCAGCTGTTGGTGCTTTTCCGTCACGGGGGAGAAGCTGTTCTTTTCCACTTGCCCGGATGAGCAAGAGTTCCTGTTGTTCCTTCGTTCCAGCGGATGCCTGGACTACGCGACCGGGGAACAGGTGCGGCGCGACCGCCCGGTCATTCTCAGCGATTCCATCGGCATCATATGGGGCGCGGAGTACATGTGGAAAAACGGCGCGCCGGAAGAACTGATTATGATTGGCCCCATCTTCAACAGCAGCAGCTCCTTCCGCAGCATTGAGACGGCGCTGCACCGCCTGACGCTCTCCCAACAGGCACGCAACATGCTGCTGGAAAAAATGAAAAAGATACCCGTGCTGTCCATGGCAAACTTCGGCCAGTATGTGCAGATGCTGCACTACATGCTGTTCCAGGAGGAGATTCAGCGCCAGGAATTCCAGTTCCAAACCGTGATTGAGGACGGGAAAAACATCTACCGTCACCTGGGCGACGAGCTGGACGCGGACGGCGGCTGGGATTCCACGAATGTGGAGCGCATCCACATGACGGAGGAAACGCTGCTGCAAATGATTCGGGAGGGCAATCTGGAATACAGGAACGTGCTGGATCGGCTCACCGGACTGGAGCTTCCCGTGCAGTTCCCGGCGGCGGGACAGTTCCGGCGCCTGAAAAACGCCCTGATGATTTTCTGCGGGCAATGCACCCGCGCCGCGATTCAGGGCGGCATGCCCCCGCAGACCGCATTCGCGATGGAAACGGAGCATTGCGATCGCCTGGAGCGTGCTGCCACCATGACGGAGTTGCTGACGGTCAATCGCCGCATGATGGAGGATTACATCCGCAAAGTGCATGACCTGCGAGCCACTCCGGACGTTTCCAAGCCGGTGAAGCAGTGTTGCGACTACATTCGGCGCCATATTCTTCAACCCCTGGAGCTGTCCCAGATTGCGCGGCATGTGGGCTATTCGGAGTATTACCTGTCCAAGCGATTCAACAGAGAGATGGGCATCAGGGTGGTGGATTTCATCAAGGACGAGCGCATCAACCTGGCCAAGATCTGGTTGGTGACCACCTCGAAGTCCGTGGATGAAATCAGCGAAACGCTGCAATTCAACAGCCGGAATTACTTTGGCAAGGTGTTCTGCGAGAAGGTCGGCATGACACCCAGTGCCTACCGCAAGCAGCTGCGGGACCGGGAAGAAGAAAATCAATAGGGGGTCTACTGATGAAGAAGCTCAAACCCGGCATTGACCCGGTGGCATTGATGAAGGCCGTCAAGCAATGCGACGGCGATGTATTCTTCCTTACGAAAAACGATCAACTTGATCTGAAAAGCGTGTTGTCTCAATATGTGTTCATCTCATTGCTTGCACACACCAGCCCTGAAAGCAGCGGGCTGGAATGTACGAAGGAAGAGGATTACGCCCAGATTGCCGCTTTTCTGGCCTAATACTATTTCCAGATTCACCTGCACCATCTGCTTGCGCCTTTTCCCTTCTGGCGTCCGCTCATTCCACTTAGCGTAGCGCTGCTACGCTGCGTTTCATTCACGTTAGCCAGAATGAAAAATTCGCGGCGCATCTTGGCGCATTCTTATCTGGAAATAGTATAAGCCTAAGCCGGTGTTTCCTATGGGGAGCGCCGGCTTTTTACTTGTGCGAAAAATGAAACTAATTCGCTAATTTGTTTCTATTCTTTGGACTCTGAATTCTGTATAATCTTCTTATCTTGATGGATGGGAGGAATATCCCCATGAACGCACAAAACTGGAACACGGATTGGCAGTTTGAGGCTGTGCAGACGGGCAGAAGCTATCCCGTCACGCTGCCCCATGACGGCATGATTCATACCGATCGCGACCCTTCCATCCGCAATTACTTTTTGTCCGCCGGATTTCTGGGGGAAACCTACCAATATACCAAGCGCTTCTTTGCACCCGCGCAGTGGCGGGGAAAAACGGTTCTTGTCGAGCTGGAAAGCGTGTACTGCAACACAACGGTTGCCCTGAATGGAAAGCAGCTTGCCGACCATCCTTATGGCTTTACGCCAATCGTAGTGGATTTGACCGATCAATTGCGTTTTGGTGAGCACAACCTGCTGACCGTTACCGCAGACGTACCCCGGGAGGGACATAACCGCTGGTACACGGGTGGTGGAATCTATCGTCCCGTCAACTTGTTTGTGGCTGATAAGCGACATATCGATCTGTACGGGCTGAAAATCACGACGCTCTCCATCCATCCCGCGAGGATTCGGGTGGACGTGCATCATACCGGCGGAGAGAAAATCCACGTAGCCATTTATGATGGCCGCCAGCTCATTGCCGAGGTCAGCGGCCAGGCGCCCTTTGAAATCAACGTGCCGGACGCGAAGCTGTGGAGCGCTGAAATGCCACATCTCTACCAAGCCAGGGCCGAGTTGATCGACCAGGGAAGCGTTGTGGATACGGCGGAGGAGACCTTCGGCATCCGCACGGTGACCGTTCAGCCGGAGAAAGGGCTGCTGGTTAACGACGTCCCCACCTTCTTACGGGGCGGCTGCATCCATAACGATAATGGCGTGATCGGCGTCATCAACAATGACGTAACCGAGCTTCGCCGGGCGCGGAATATCAAGCGGGCAGGATTCAACGCCATCCGCTCCGCGCACCATCCCATGAGCCGCAGCCTGATGAAAGCATGCGATGAAGTGGGGCTTTATGTGATGGACGAGGCTTTCGACAGCTGGTATCGACCCAAGGTGATGAACCCCTATGTGAAGCGGTTCATGGACAGCTACCTATCCGATACCCGCCTCATGGTGCAGGACGCTTACAACCACCCTTCAGTGATCATGTACTCCATCGGCAATGAGATTCCCGAGGCTGGCGGCGTGAAGGGGGTGCGTATCGGGAAATCCATCATCAGCGCCATTCGGGAAATGGACGATACGCGGCTGATTACCTTCTGCCCCAGCGTCCATTGGCTCCGGGAATACGTTGACGGCACGCCCTATCTGACGGTGGATGAGGACGAATGGATGACCCAGAGTGAGGAAAACCGTCAGGCTGATTGGAAGCATTATCTGGGTGTGTTCATGGGTGCGGCGGCCAACATCCCGGACAGCGAGAAAAACGAGCCTTACCCCCCCACCTACATCCGCATGGATGAGGAGGCAACCAAGCATCTCTACCCCGCGCTGGACGTGGCTGGATACAACTATTATGAGGACAAATACGAAACGCTCCACGCGCTGCACCCGGAGCGCGTGCTGCTGGGCACAGAAACCCGCGGCGACCGCATCGTCGATACCATGCGCTTTGCTAAGGAGCATCCCTATTTGATCGGCGATTTCATCTGGACGCTACAGGATCATCTGGGCGAATGCAACACCTGCAACGAGCGCTACGGCAAGCTGCCAGAGGATGACCGGCCCAAGAATCTGCGGGGCAAGGATTATCCGTGGCTGCTCAATCACGGCGGCGTGGTCGATCTGCTGGGGAAGCCGCTGCCCGCCATTCATCGGTATGAGCTGGCCTGGGGCGGTCACGGATTGTGGCTGGCGGCGCAGGTGCCCGTTCATGACGGCGTCGTCCCCACCTATTCCTCCTATTTGTGGACGGATACCATTGAAAGCTGGAGCTTTGACGGCTGCGAGGGAAAGCCTACCTGGATTGACGTATACACCGACGCGGCGGAAGCGGAGGTTTTTGTGAACGGTTCCTCCCTTGGCCGAACGCCCGTCGTCGACTTCTTTGCCAAGTTCCCCGCCGCTTACGAAACCGGCGAGGTGCTGGCTGTCGGCTATGACGCAGATGGTCATGAGCTGTATCGGAATACGCTGGCAACGGCACGTTCGGAAACGATACTGACGGCGGTACCGAACAAAAAGAAGCTGATCGCTGACGGTGAGGATTTCAGCTTTATCGACATCGCCGTGACAGATCGGCAGGGAATCGTCAAAGCCTGGCCGGAAAGGGTCGTTTCGATTCAGGTGGACGGCGCAGGAACATTGGCTGGCTTTGGCAGTGCCAATCCTGTCAATGCCGAGCGGTTCGATCAGAATCACCACATCACCTATCAAGGAAGATTGCAGGCCGTTATCCGCAGCGCCCGGACGGCGGGCAACGTTCGTGTATTGCTTTCCGCCGAGGGCTTGGAACCCGTTACCATCACCATTCCAGTCAAGGAGGCCGCTCATGAGTAACCGTTATCGCGACGCCAGCCTGAGCCCGGAGGAAAGAACGGAGGATCTGCTGGCGCAAATGACGCTGGATGAGAAGCTGGCCCAGCTTCAATGCCATTTTTACGCCCATGGCGATCTGCAAAAGGACACAAGATACGGTATCGGACAGGTCAGCACGCTGGAATTCCGGCAGGCGCTGTCCCTGGAGGAAGCATCGGGCATCCAACGGGAAATCCAGGAAACGGTGATGAAAAACAGCCGTTTCGGGATTCCCGCCGTGTTCCACATGGAGGGTCTGTGCGGAGCGCTGGTGCAGGACGCCACCAGCTTCCCGGCAGGGATTGGCCGTGGCGCTTCCTTTGACCCCGCGCTGGAAGAAAAGATCGGCGAGATCGTCAGCCGACAGGAGCGCGCACTGGGCATCACCCAGATTCTGGCCCCCGTGCTGGACATCAACCGGGAACCGCGCATGGGCCGGGAAGGCGAAACCTACGGCGAGGATTCCACGCTGGCAGCAGCCATGGGCAGCGCCTACACCCGCGGCGTCCAGAAGCAAGGTGAGGGCGAGTGCAGGGCTGAATCGGTTGCCAAGCATTATATGGGGTTTCATCAGTCGGAGGGCGGCATTCATGGCACGGTCTGCAGTATTCCCGAAAGGCTGCTGCGGGAGGTCTACGGCCTGCCCTTCCAGGCGGCCATCGCGGAGGAAAACTTGCGGGGTGTGATGCCCTGCTATTGCAGCATCGGCGGCGAGCCGGTGTCTGCCTCCGAGCATCTGCTGACCCAGATTCTGCGCCAGGAGATGGGCTTTGACGGCGTGGCCGTGGCCGATTACAGCGCCGTGAGCAATGTGCATCATACGCAGAAGCTCTACGAAACCGAGGCCGAGGCCGGGCTGGCCTGCCTGTCCGCGGGCATGGATGTGGAGCTTCCCGACACAGTGTGCTTCAATGAAGAAATGAAAGCTATGTTCGCGCAGGGAAAAGCGGACATGGCACTGCTCGACCAAGCGGTGCGAAGGGTATTGCGGGCCAAATTCCGCATGGGCCTGTTTGAACATCCCTTTGCCCTGACGGGAAGCGCATTGTCGGAGATGGTTCATCATCCAGAGGATGAGCTGATTACGCTGCAAAGCGCCCTGGAATCCCTGGTGCTGCTAAAAAACGACAACCACGTGCTTCCCGTTGGAAAGAATGTCAGGAAGATTGCCCTGATCGGCCCTCACGCGGACAACGCACGGCATTTCTTTGGCGGATACACCCATCTGTCCATGGTAGAAGCCATTCATGCGGTCATGAACAGCCTGGCCGGGGTGGACACCTCCAACACGGAGCGCAAGCCCATGCTCACCGTGCCAGGTACGCAGGTGCAGAGCGACGAAACGGAGGAGTTTGCGCAGATTGGGCGGCAAATCAAGCCGGACTGCCCCAGCCTGCTTGCAAAGCTCACATCTTCGCTGCCCGACGCGGAAATCACCTATGCTTACGGTTATCCCATCGCTGGCGCGGACGAAAGCCATTTTGCTGAGGCTTTGCAGACCGCTGCCGGGGCTGATCTGGTCATTCTGACGCTGGGCGGCAAGCACGGCTCCGGTTCCGTGGCCACCATGGGCGAGGGCGTGGACGCGACGGACATTAACCTGCCGCGGTGTCAGGATGCTTTCATCCGGGCAGCTGCCAACCTGCACAAGCCGATGATCGGCATTCACTTCGGCGGGCGACCCATTTCCAGCGACGCGGCGGATGAATGCCTGGACGCCATCCTGGAAGCCTGGAATCCCTCCGAAATGGGCGCGGAGGCACTGACGCGGTTGCTGACAGGGGAAACTGCCCCCAGCGGCCGTATGCCAGTGACCACCGCCCGCAGCGCGGGGCAAATCCCCGTGTATTACAATCACCCCAACGGTTCCTCTTGGCATCAGGGCGACAGCATCGGCTTCCAGGAATATGTGGATATGCCGCATCGGCCCCGGTACTACTTCGGTCAGGGCCTGAGCTATACGACCTTTGCCTATGATGGTTTGCGCATCGACAAGGAGGAGGTCGGCCCACGGGAGGAAATCACCGTGTCCTGCCAGGTGACCAACACAGGCAGCCGGGCAGGCACGGAGGTTGTTCAGCTGTACCTGCGGGACGAGCAGGCCTGTATGGTTCGCCCGGTGCAGGAACTGGTAGGTTTCACCCGCGTGGCGTTGGAGCCAGGCGAAAGCCGTCAGGTGTGCTTCACCTTCCGGCCGGATCGCATGGCGTTTCTCAATCGGGAGATGCGCTGGTTGGTCGAAAAGGGGATGATCGGTGTGCGGATCGGCGCTTCCTCGGAGGACATCCGTTTACGCGGCGCATTCCGCATTCGGGAAAGCGCCATCATCCAGGGGCGGGAACGTTGTTTCTATGCAAAGACTGACATTTTTTGAGGAGGAAATGCAAATGAAGGATTACCTTGGGTATACGGGTAAGGTATGTGTGGTAACTGGCGCGGCCAGCGGTATGGGTAAGGCCACGGCGGAGATGCTGGTGGATTTGGGCGCAATGGTCTACGCCCTGGACTGGACTGAGGTCAAGGTAGAGGGCATTACAGCCTATCTGCATACGGATTTGAGCAAAAAGGAATCCATCGACGCGGCCTTCGCTCAGATTCCCGACCACATCGACTGCTATTTCGGCATTGCCGGCGTGTCTGGCCTCGGCACGGACTTCCTGACCACAACCAAAATTGACCTGATTTCCAACAAGTACATCAGCGAGTGCATTCTTACCGCACGCATGACGGAAGGCGGCGCGATTGCTTACATGACGTCCACCGCCGGCATCGGCTGGGAGCAGGAGGGCAACAAGCGGCACTATCTGCCCGTGGTGGAAGCGGAAGGCTGGGATGGCGCGGTAGCCGCGCTGGAAAAAACGCCGCTGATTCATCTGCCGGGCAACCTGGGCTATTCCTTCTCCAAACTGGCCATGAACTACCTGGTGGCAAAGCAGCAGGCGCTTTTCGCGGCCAGGAAAATTCGTGTCAACGCGGTTTTGCCCGGTTCTACGGACACTGGCCTGAAGGGCGATTTCCTAAAGCTGACTGGCAGCGAGGAGCGTCTGCTCGCCTTTACTGGCCATGCGCACCGTCTGGCCGCCAGCGAGGAAATGGCGATGCCCATCGTATTCCAGTGCAGCGACATGGCCAGCTACTTGTCCGGCGATTTGATGGTGGTGGATTACGGCTCCTCGCTGGAGGTGGAAGCGGGCATTCGCCCCAACGCCATGGCCTTCACCTTCGATATGATTCTGGAGAAAATGGCTGCAATGCATAAGTGAAATCTGCCGAAACGAGGAAACAGCAATGTGGAATGAGGTACAGTGGATCAAAATACCCGACATGGAGCTTCGCGACAAGCAGATTCTCCATGGTGATCTGGGCGGTCGGTTTGCGTATTTCCGCTTGGAACAGGAATTGCCGGCGGATGCGCGCTTGACAGCCCGGATCACGGCTGTTTCCCGTTATCGGCTCTGGGTCAACGATCAAGCCGTGCTGTCCGGCTCCTGCAAGGGCGATCTGAACCGACAATATTATGAAACAGTCTCGCTGACGCCCTATCTGCATGCCGGGAAAAACGTGTTTGCCGTTCAGGTGCTGTATAACGATCCCGACATTGCCAGGGATCAAACAGATGAACGCGCGGCCATTTACGGCGTGGTGGGTGCTGGAAACTGCCATGCTCTGGCCATTGACGGCGACATCACCGATGCTTTTGGCCGCGTGATTGGCACCATTTCCACGGGAAAAGCGCTCTGGCGGGTGTGGCTGGATCACACTTTCTATCTCAAATCATCGGAGTATACCGTCTATTTAGGCGCTACGGAGGAAAGCGTTGATGCCCGGCGTTCGCCGCTCGAATGGAAACGCCTGGACTTTGACGCTTCCTCTTGGTCGCTTGCCTGCGCTTCCGGGCCAGTCATGCCCTCCGCGCTTTTTCAGAGCGTCGGGCTAATTCCCAGAGTTCACCTGATGCCACGAGAGATTCCGCTGATGGAGGAAACGGAATGCGCCTTTGCGCGGGTCATCCGCAGAAAAAACGACTTGGTGCTTGACGCCGGAGTGGAAGTGAATGGTTATCCCCGCTTCTCTTTCAACGGGAATGCTGGCACAGAAATCACCGTGACCTATCTGGAGCGCTTCGGAAACGGCGCGGACGGCGCCCGCATTGATGATATGGGCGGAACGGTGGAAGGCAGGGCCGATCATATCACTTTGAATGGTCATCTCGTCAACTATGAGCCGTTCTGGGTGCGTACCTTCCGCTACATTGTCGTCAAATCATCCGACGGTAAGCTGCCGGAAATGCCCGCGGCGCAGGTTTATCGAAAAACAGGTTATCCTCTGTCTGTGGAATCCACGGTGGATTCATCCACGCCCTGGGTCGGGCAGCTTTGGGGCATCTGCCTGAGAACGCTCCAAAACTGCATGCTGGAAACCTACATGGATTGTCCGTACTACGAACAGCTGCAATTCATCATGGATACCCGGCTGCAAATGCTTTTTACCTATGCGGTAAGCCGCGACGCCCGGTTGGCAAAAAAGGCGCTGCTGGATTTCCACTGCGGCATGCGACCGGAGGGCTTGCTGCCCGGCAAAACGCCCACGGCCTATTGTCAGGTGATCTCCACCTTTTCTCTGCACTATGTCTATGCCTTATGGGAATATGTGGAACATACAGGCGATCTGGCGCTGGGCCGATGCTATCGCACGGACATTGACCGCATCCTTGATTACTATGAGAGCAAGCGGGATGAAACCGGGCTGGTAGGAAAGATCACCCCTTGGGCCTTTATGGACTGGCAGGATGATTGGAAGGATTTATCTGGCGTATCGCCCGCGTACTTTGAAGGCTCCAGCACCATCATCAATTTGATGTACGCATGGGCTTTGGTGTGCGGCGCGAAGCTCTATGAGGCCACGGGCCGTCCTGGAACGGCCATGGAATACCGCAAGCGTCGTGCGGAAATTCTCGAAAAAGTGCGAGCTTTGTGCTTCAGCGAGGAAGCAGGAATGCTCCGCGAAGGTCCGAATTGCAGGCAGTTTACACGACACGCCCAGGCCTGGGCGGTCATCAACGGACTGTTTGATCCCGCCCAGAGCCGCACAGCATTGAAAAACGCGCTGGCTTGTCCACCTTGCTCTTTTGCCGCTTCCTACGAATGGTTCCGTGCGCTGGAACAGGCGGGCATGGAGGACGAAATGCGGCAGAGTCTGGATGCGTGGATTGGGCTGATTGACCGAGGCAATACAACCTGTCCAGAAGAGCCGCGTCATCCCCGCAGCGAATGCCATGCCTGGAGTGCGCTGCCCTTATATGAGTTGACGCGCACCATGGCGGGGGTTCGCCCGGAAGGTCACCGAGTTGTTATCATGCCGCACCTGTATGATTTGGATGATCTTTCGGGCACGGCAATTACGCCTTCCGGGCCGGTTCACTACTGTTATCAGAAATGCGCTAATGGACAATGGAGCTACGAGGTGCAGCTTCCTGAAAACACGGAAGGATTGTTCATTACGCCCTCTGGCAGGCGGATTCCCTTCACCGGGCAGCTGCTCATTACGGTATAAGGAAGGTCAAGAACTTGCTCCTCATCATGATTTATCTGGTGTTCTTCTCCGTCGGACTGCCCAATTCGATGCTGGGCGCGGCATGGCCATCCATTCAGGGAGAGCTTAGCGCTTCGGCGGAGTGGATGGGCGTTATCGCCGCGATCTGCGCGGGAGGCACCATTTTATCCAGTCTGCTTTGCGTCCGCATTGTGAACCGCCTTGGTATAAGCCGGACAATCTTTTACAGCCTCCTGTTGACCGTTGCGGGGCTGATTGGTTATCTGGCAGCGTCCTCTCCCTATATGATTTGTGCGGCAAGCCTATTGATCGGTTCAAGCGCCGGATGTCTTGTGGCGGCATTGAACGCCTATCTTTCGTTGCACTATGAAGCTCGGCATCTGAACTGGGTGCATTGCTTTTGGGGCGTTGGCAGTATGGTTGGTCCCGCTTTGCTGACGCTCAGTTATCAGATGAACCACACTTGGCGAGGCGGCTATGTGTTCGCTGCCTGCTGCGTGGGGCTGATTTCCGTTTTCTTTACCTTTACACTTCCGCGCTGGAAAGCAAGCCGCGCATCCTCTGAAAATGTTGGAGATTCTGCTGCCGAAGGCTTTGTTTCCAATGGCGAAGCAATGCGCATGCCTGGCGTTAAGACAATACTGCTGCTGTTTCTTTCGTATTACGCCGCGGAGTCCTGTATGACCCTTTGGATTACTTCCTTTGCCGGGGAAGTCTATGCACTGTCCGAGAGTCAGGCGGCGTTGATGTCCAGCCTCTTCTTTTTGGGTATTACCGCTGGACGAGGGGTTTCTGGGTTTGTTAATATGCGATTCAGCAGCTTCACATTGGTGCGGTGCAGTGTCATCCTCATGCTGACGGGGATTTTGGTACTGCTGTTGGGTTCCGGCTATATCATGTGTGTCATCGGTGTGCTATTGACTGGCCTTGGGTGCGCGTCCATCAATCCCTGCATAGTCCATGAGCTTCCGATGCTGGTTGGCAGACGCGCCAGTCAGTCGGTAACAGCCCTTCAACAAGCGGCATCCTCTCTCGGCTCTATGCTTATGCCTCTTGTGACGGGTTTCCTTTTTGGGCGCTTGGGCGTAGCGCTGATGCCCTGGTGGATGCTTTGCTTTGCCGCTGCATTGTTTATCTTGCTGCGTATGGTAGAGCGGAGGAGAAACACGAAAGTGAATTGACTTGTATCGACACATCGACTGAGGAGGTACGCTACCATACTGCCGAACTTCAATGCTTTCTATTGAACAAGTCGATTAGGGCTACCTTTGGATGTTCACATGTTTGAAAACGATACCGGGGAATACCTGTGCTTTTTACGTTGGAGGTTTGCATCGGGAACCTGTGAAGAAATCCATATACTGTATGTTGAAAAACTGATCGAATCCCACTTTGCCATAGTCTCATTGGATGATCGGATGTAGCCGTGGGGGATAATGTTTAGTATGTATATCCTGCCTCGTTTTCTGCTTATGATACGATCAATTGTCCTGGCAATTAACAAAATATACTTTGCTTTGGTCTCAGCGTAGAATTGCCCCGTATGTTTGCGGCAAAAAAAGTGATGCAAAAGGACACCTGTGAACAAAATATGAACGAGTGCAAGAATATGCAATCGGTTCCTTTCCTTCCCTTGGTTGCTTATCAGCAAACGGGAAATCCACTGTCAACAATGTGCATAAGTACAGGCGAACCCCTTGTTGTTGACTGAGGGATTTCCTGTCTGCTATCCTCTTTACAAGGGAAGGATGGTAAGGCTATACACGATTCCTACATTTTTATCGAAGACCTTCTGTTCACTTTTCGTGACCGAATGCATCAATTCTAAGGCAATACCGCACAAATGAGTTGGTGCGGAGGCGAAAAAAGCATCGCCTACGCTGCCAACTCATTTGTGCGGTATTGCCCTAAAAGATGTAAATACCATTACGACTGTTGATACATCAACGCAGGGAGCTTCATGGGATGGCGAAATCATGTCGTTGACAAGGTTGGTTCAGAACATTGCAGTAAAGACGCCTGATGGATCATATGTGGATCTGCCGAACGAAGAAATTCTTTGGGGCTACTTTACTTTGCAGGATGCCGTTGATTTTGCACGCTATGCCGTTGAAACAACGATAAATACCATGCGTTTCAAGAATGTTGTTGAAACAGTAGGGGGAAATGTTGATATTCTTGTGATCACACCTGACGAAACAAAGTGGTTGCAAAAGACTGAGCTCAAGTGAGGTGACAAACATATGTTTTTTACTATGTAAAAGAATCCGGCCTTGAATCCCTCCTCGTCAACTGGCTGGTCAATCACAATGGTTACGAGCAGGGGCAAAACCGCGATTACAACACGGAATACGCCCTTGATACCACGCGCCTGTTCCGCTTCTTAAAAAACACTCAGCCGGACGCGGTGAAAAAGCGCCAATTGGAAACCAATCCACAAAAAACGGCGCAGTTTCTCGCCCGTGTCCGCGATGAAATCACCAAGCGCGGCATTGTTGACGTGCTGCGCAAAGGCATCAAGGCTTATCCCGTCAGCCTCATCATGTTCTATATGACGCCCAGCGTAAATAACCCCGCCGCCGCAGTATGCAAAGAACATCTTCAGCGTTACGCGCCAGCTCCATTTCTCGCCCGACGCCACGAAGCTGTCGCTGGATCTGTGCATCTTCGTCAACGGCCTGCCGGTCATCACCTTCGAGCTGAAAAACCAGCTGACCAAGCAGAACGTGGACGATGCGCAGGTTAAGTTCTGCACCCGCCTGCAGGGCAAGGAGAGCTGGTTCTTGCCCTTTAACAAAGGCTGGAATGATGGCGCAGGCAATCCGCCCAACCCGGACGGCCTGATGACGGATTACCTGTGGAAGCAGGTTCTGACCAAGGACATGCTCTCGCGCATCATCGAGAACTACGCCACGCTGGTCGAGGAAAAGGACGAGGAAACCGGCAAAACCCGGTACAAGCAAATCTTCCCGCGCTATCATCAGCTGACGGCGGTGGAAAGCCTGCTGGCTGATGTGAAGAAGAACGGCGTCGGCAATCGCTATCTCATCCAGCACAGCGCGGGCAGCGGCAAGTCCAATTCCATTGCATGGCTGGCACATCAGCTGACCGGGCTGGAGGACGCGCAGGGCAATCTTCTGGTGGACTCCGTCATCGTGGTCACAGACCGCGTGGTGTTGGATAAGCAGATTCGCGATACGATCAAGCAGTTTGCGCAGGTGGGCAATATTGTCGCATGGGCAGAGCATTCCGGCGATCTGCGGAAAGCCATCGAGGACGGACGGCGCATCATCATCACGACCATCGAGAAGTTCCCTTATGTGCTCCCGGAGATCGGTGAAGACCATAAGGACAGGCATTTTGCCATTATCATCGACGAAGCACACTCCAGCCAGAACGGAAAGACTGCTGGTACTATGAATATGACCTTGTCCGCAATCATGTCCGACCCGGATATGGACAACGAGGACAAGATCAACGCCATGTGCGAGGGCAAAAAGCTGCTGACCAATGCCAGCTATTTTGCCTTTACCGCTACACCCAAGAACAAGACGCTAGAAACCTTCGGTACGGCGTACATGGATGCTGGCGAGGTCAAGCATCGTCCTTTCCACGTGTATACCATGAAGCAGGCCATTCAGGAGGGCTTCATTCTGGACGTGCTGAAATACTACACGCCCATCGACAGCTACTACCGGCTGAAAAAAACGGTGGAGGATGACCCGATGTTCGACAAAAAGAAGGCACAGAAAAAGCTCCGCGCCTTCGTCGAGAATCAGACGTTCACCATCGCGCAAAAAGCCGACATGATGGTCAGCCACTTCCACGAGCAGGTCATCGCCAAGGGCAAGATCGGCGGTCAGGCGCGCGCCATGATCATCACCAGCAGCATTGAGCGCTGCATTGAATACTATCACGCTGTGAACAAGTGCCTGGCCAACCGGCACAGCCCATACAAGGCCATCATCGCCTTTTCTGGCGAGAAGCAGCTGGACAAGGATGCGGCAGCAGTGACCTCTGCTGGGCTCAACGGTTTCCCGGACGCCGCTATTCCCAAGACATTCAAAAAGGACCCGTACCGTTTTCTGATCGTGGCAGATATGTTCCAGACTGGGTATGACGAACCGCTGCTGCACACGATGTATGTGGACAAGCAGCTCTACGACATCAAGGCGGTGCAGACCCTCAGCCGCCTGAACCGCGCCTGTCCGAAGAAGTACGACACCTTCGTGCTGGACTTCTTCAACGATCCGAATGACATCATTGAGTCCTTTTCCCGTTACTACAAGACCACGCTGCTGTCCGGCGAAACCGACCCCAACAAGCTGTATGATCTGATTGCCGACATGGAGAGCTATCAGGTGTTCACCGATGAGCACGTCGAGCAGCTGTTCAACCGTTATCTGGACGGCGCAGACCGCGACCAACTTGACCCTGCTCTCGATGCCTGCGCATCCGTGTACAAACAGCTCGACACAGATGGACAGATCAAGTTCAAGAGTGCGGCAAAGGGCTTTGTGCGCACCTACGGCTTCCTGAGTGCCATTCTGCCCTATGGAAACCCGGAGTGGGAGAAGCTGTCGATCTGGACAGCTACCGCATCGAGAAAAAGGAAACCATTTCGCTGATTCTCCCGGACGAAGACGCCGAGGTTGGGCCTGTGCCGATGAGCACCGCCAAAGGAAATCAGGAGCCGGAGATGGACGTGCTCTCTGCCATTCTCTCGGATTTCAATGATATGTTCGGCAACATCGACTGGAACGACGCGGACAACGTGCGCAGACAGATTCTTGAAATCCCGGCGATGGTCAGTCGGGATGAACAGTATCAAAACGCTATGCGCAACAGCGATAAGCAGGAAGCCCGGACAGAAAGCGACCGCGTGCTGCAGAAGGTCATCTTCTCCATCATGGCGGACAATATGGAGCTGTTCAAGCAGTATACGGATAATCAGGATTTCAAGAAATGGCTGAGCGATCTGGTGTTCAACCTGACCTACAATAAGAACGGTAAGCCGTATCAACCGCAGAAATAATAAAGAGGAAAACAAATGGTGGATGATTTCAAGGGACCGGATGGCGTTGATTATTCTCCTATTGATTTATACGCCCAATATAGCGTTACACCTGAACAGGTAAGAAAAATGGTGCAACAAACAATTGTATCAAAGTAGGAGTTTTTGGTTTCTACAAGTCCTATTGATTCAATTGCTAGATCCCTTGTTTCTGTGTAAAAATAATTCCTTATTTCTTCTGCACTTAGCACAAGCGTCCCTCCCTTTGTAGAAAACAACAAACCAGCACCAAAAGCGTAGTGCCGGTTTCCCGATATGCGAGGTTGCAGACCCTATCGGTTGATTGGGGATATACGCTGCCTCAAAGCTCGGCTTTCTTTGCACAGGGCGTTTTGATAATAGCCACAATATCGGAATCAGTGCGGCAACCTCATGATCGGAGAGCCTTCATGAATCTCATCCCCAGCTCCCTTTCATCTCCGTTTATTAGTGTGTCCACCTTTCCCTCGCATGCTCATCTGCTTTTTGAACAGCCTGGACTTCTGCAACATGCTTCTGAACGCCCGGACCTCTTCCTCTGTGATCTTCTCCTCCGGGATCTGCATCTGGGCACAAAGCTGTTTCAGGAGCACCGTCGTTTCATCCTTTTGATCAAGTATCGAGTGCATCAGCATCTTGATTCCATCCTGTGTAGGCGTTGTTTCATCTGCCGTAGTGGTGTCCTTGCGATGATTCTCCCGGATGGTTTCAGTGATCTCATCCATATCTTCGTGAATGATATACGAAAAGTAATCCGTCTCATTGATTTGCGCCACCTCAAGCGTGCGCATATAAACATCCATCTCATCAGGCGCATATTCCTTCATGACCTTCTGGCGCGCCACTTCCAGTAACGTGTTCATATCCTGAATTCGCATATCCGCGATGCGATCTACGACGATCTCGATGTCTGCCATCAGCTGGCGGAATTTGGGGTGCGTCATCATTTCACAGAGCAAGCGGTTATTGATCTTCCCGCTGCGCAGCAGCTCCAATACTTCATCACTCAGATGCAGGGACGCCACGTCCACATCTGAGTGATTTTTTTGTTCTGTCAAGCCCAGGAGATAGTCGGTGGATACGCCATAGAACTTTGCCAGCTTCTGAATGGCGTAGTGATTGATGTCGCCGCAATCCTCGTTCTCATATTTGCCAAGTGCAGACTTCGACAAACCGGTCTGCTCCGCCAGCTGTTCCAGCGTCAGCTTCTTATCGATCACACGAAGGTCCTTCAGAAGCTCGGCCATTGTCAGTTGAACGTACATTTTCCAGCCTCCATAACCAGTTTCAACCCTATCATACCACATTTCCATAAGCGTGGAAAGACAGGGGTTTTTGCGGGTTTTCCATCGTTTCGGACATAGGCCAAAGTATGGGGTTTGTCAGGTATACTGTCTGCGTTCCACAGAACATAGAACCTTGACAACCTATCCAGAAGCCCTTTGCCAAATATACCGCCATGACCTTCCGGTTACTCCCGCGTCCCCCTGGCAAGCACCTTCCCCGGAAGCAAGCGCCTCTTCAGGACTGACTGTGAGCCAAACAAGGTTTCTAGCCGGGAACAGGCAAGGGACACCCATACAATAGAATTCCAAATAAGAAGCATAACCTTTACTCTAAAAAACTGAAAGAGAGGTACATTATGAAACAGCTTAAGAACATGCAAATCATCGGAATTGACAATGGCTACGGCAACCTGAAAACCGCCAGCGGCATCTTCCCTGCCAGCGTGCTGACCTTCGACCACGAGCCTGCCTACGCGCAGGATCTACTGGTTTACGATGGCAAATACCACGTCATCGGCAGCGGACACCAGGAGCTGTGGGCGCACAGGATGACCAAAGCCCGCGTCTACATCGCCGCCGGTCTGCCCCTGACCTGGGTGGAGTCCCAGCGTGAGAGCTTTCGTGCCTATCTGCTCCAGAACGACCATGTGGATTTCATCTGGCGCGGCATCGAATACCACGTCGATATCGTGGGTGCGGACGTGTATGCGCAGGGATTCTCCGCCATCGTGCCCATGCTCAGGCAGTTCAAGGGCGTGAACATGCTCTGCGACATCGGCAACGGCACCATGAACATCATGACCATTCAGGACAGGCGCGCCGTCATGGACCAGTGCTTCACGGAGAAGTACGGCACCTACCAGTGCATGCTCCGAGCACGCGAGGCCCTGACGCAACGCTTTGGGCGCACTGTGCCGGACGCCATCATTGACGAGGTTCTCCGAAACGGCGACGCGGACATCGGGCGCGACTATGTGGAGACCATCCGCGAGGTTGCAGCCGGTTATGCGGCAGAGATCATGCGCAGGCTGCGCGAGCACGAATACGACCCACAGACCATGCGCTTGTGGATCGTGGGCGGCGGCGGATGCCTGCTGCGCCACTTCGGCGAGTTTGACCGTGACCGCGTGACCATCATCGACAACATACACGCCAACGCCGAGGGTTATGAATACCTTGCGGAGCGGCGCCTCAGGCGCGAGGGTATTGCCGGATGAGCCAGATGTTCCGCACCACCCTCCGGCTTGATCTGGACAAGCCTGCCAGCGCAAATGCTGTCGCTCTGCTGCGTCAGCTTCATGCAGAGCGCGGCTTGTCCTACAGCGCTCTGATCGTTCCGGCGGTCAATGCTTATTACCACGACGCCATGTTCGCTGCGGGCTACACCGACGTGGAGCGCGGCGAACGCGGCAGCACCGAGGAGCACCTGACCACCGTGCAGTTCAAGGTCATGAAGGAACAGGAAGCCCTCGATGCGATTATGGCGCAGCAGCAAAGCGCGGAGCAAGCCGTGCATCTGGCGCAAGCGAATCGGGAGGAGGCTGAGCATGAAGTCGAAGCCGCAAAAAGGAAGATAGATGCACTTGCGAAGAGCGACAAAGAGGTCAAAGCATTCGTACAAAGCCTGGGTTCCGCAGACGAGCTTCTGCCCGACACCGGGATGCTGGAAACCGCCAGGAGCTACCGCGAAAACAAGGCTCTCCCGGTCATCAAAAAGCTCGTCCGCAAGCTGAGAGAAGTCTATGCTTTGCTGGTCAACGAGCGCCAGAAGAACAACGATATGCTCAGAGAAACCGCGTACTGGAAGCGAAAAGCAGAACACAATGATCTCATGCAGGAGAAGGCTTCCAAACTGGACAGGCTGACCCGGACACTCGGCGCGGGTGAAATCGACCGGCTGCTGTCTCAGCGCAGCACCCATGAACATAGCCGATATAAAGCATGGGAAACCAACCGATAACCTGAAAACTCATCTTCAACAATCAATCCCTACAAAACTGGCAGAATACAAGGAAGTGAAACATACGAGAATTTTCGATACCCTCAAAGCCCGCATAACCGTCCCGCAGGCAGCTGCATATTACGGCGTCAGGATCGGGCGAAACGGCATGTGCTGCTGTCCGTTCCATTCGGACAAGACGCCCTCCATGAAGATCAACGAAACTTACTATTACTGCTTCGGCTGTCACGCCACCGGCGACGTGATCGACTTCGCCGCCAAACTGTTCGACTTATCTCCCCTCGAAGCCGCGCACAGGCTGGCAACGGATTTCGGCATCGACCCCAACACGCCGGTATCCGCTGCCGTTGCGCTTCCCCGTATCCGGCAGGAGGAATCCCAGCGGGAACGGGAAGGGCACTGCACCTCCGTGCTGATCGAATATGAACGGCTCCTGAAAAGCCGCCAGCAACGATTTGCTCCCGTTCAGCCCTCGGACGAATGGGTCAACCGCTTCGTATCCGCCAGCCATGCGCTGCCGCAGGTGTCCTATCTGATCGACTGCCTGTACGATGCAGATGCTTCGATGCGCAGGAACACCGCCGACTCCCTGCTCTGTGACGACACCCTCCGCAGCATTGAGCGCTGGAACGCAGCACATAAAGAGGAGGTGGATGCGCATGACGAAGCGCTTGCGGCCTGACCAATTCCCGCCCTGGTACGACGGGCAGAGCATCAACGAAGCGGCGTTCTGCCGGGAGTTTCTGGCTTCGCATAAGCTGCTCTACACCGAAAACAGCTTTTTCACGCCAGAAGGACGCATGACCGACGAAGCGCCACTTAAGACTGAAATCTATCAGATCATCGAGCCGTATGCGTCCACCAGCGTTCCGAAGAAGATTTCCAATATCATCGAGCTGCTGAAAATCACGGCGCACATTGACGACTTCCCGCCGCAGACAGACCGGATTCACGTCGCAAACGGCACACTGTTTCTGGACGGATCGTTCTCCGAATCCAAGAGTGAAATCGTGCGCAACCGCTTCCCGGTGGCCTACAACCATTCCGCGCCCAGCCCGGAAACGTGGCTGGGCTTTCTTCATGGCCTTCTGTATGAGGATGACATTCCCACCCTGCAGGAATATATCGGCTACTGCCTGATTCCCAGCAACAAGGGACAGCGCATGATGGTCATCAAGGGCAGCGGTGGCGAGGGCAAATCACAGATCGGCACCGTTCTGTCCCATCTCTTTGGTTGCAACGCCAAGGACGGCAGCGTGGGCAAGGTGTCCGAGAACCGCTTTGCCCGCGCCGATCTGGAGCACATCCATTTGCTGATCGACGATGACATGCGCATGGAAGCCCTGCGTCAGACCAACTACGTCAAGTCGCTGGTCACCGCGCAGGGGCGCATGGATCTGGAGAAGAAGGGCAAGCAGAGCTATCAGGGCTGGATGTTTGCCCGGCTGCTGGCATTCAGCAATGGCGATCTCCAATCCCTCTACGACCGCAGCAACGGCTTCTATCGCCGCCAGCTGATTCTGACCACCAAGGAGCGCCCGCCAGACCGGGTGGATGACCCCGACATCGCGGAGAAAATGTGCCGCGAGCTGGAAGGCATCTTCCTCTGGGCCTTTGAAGGACTGCAGCGCCTTGTGGCGAATCATTTCCGCTTCACCGAAAGCGCCCGCTCCCGTTCCAACCGGGAAGCGGTTAAGCAGGATGCCAACAATGTGCTGCTTTTTATGGAAGCAGTGGATTCCATCCGGCTCACGCCCGAAGGAAAGGTTGGCTCGCAGGAGCTTTATGAAATCTACACCGTATGGTGCCGGGAGAACGGCTTCTCGCCGCTCAAGAACCGGAGCTTTTCGGAATTCCTGATTGCCAATCAGAAGAAGTACAGCATCGAGCACTCCAATAACCTGACGAACCTCGTCGGCCGCCGCGTGTGGGGCTTTACCGGCATTAAGCCTGTGCTAAGGCTCCCGCTCAGAACGGCAGACGGATGGCAGCGCGATTGCTCGGATGATAACCCGTTTATTTGAAATTCCCTATAAGTGAGAATTTCCGCGATTCTCTGTGTACATACGTACACACATACAAAGGGATTGTACACATGTACGTATGTACGCAGTGGATTCGCATATCTGCAGGAACAAGAAAAAAACACTGAACCTCTATGCACCCACCACCGATCAACCCTTTATTGGAGGAATCATGTCTTTGCTCAAAAGAACGCCTGAACAGAACGCCGCCTTTGAGCGGTGCGTCGGCTTTCTTGCCGAAATGATCGAAAAGTACAGCGGGAAGGTGGAGTTTCCCGTTCTTCCCGCTGACAGCAAAACGAGTTGGGACAGTTTATCCAATCCATCATCTCAAACAAATTCAGAAGAACCATTGACAAATGATATAGCTGCGTAATAAAATGCAGTTGGGACAAAATACACGAACAGTTACTGCACGATTGACAGGAGGTGCACCATGCTTCAGAATCATCCTGCTCCTGAGAGCCGCACGCTGCCCCAACATATCACCGACGAGCACAACGGCCTGAGCTACACCCTTCACGGCGATTATTACTTTCCGGATCTGGAGCTTCCGGAGCAGCAGCCCATCGGCAAATGGGGCCGGCTGCACCTCCGGCACATGGAATCGAACCATCCGGGTCATTTCCAAAGGCTTCTGCTCACGGGAGCACTGAATGCCTATCTGCACACTGTCGATGAGCAGGCCAGCGAGCGTTTCGATGTTCTCATGAAGGGATATGCCCAAAGCTGGGGCATCACCGAAGTCCTGAAGGCTGAAGATCCCATAAAGTGGGTCGGGCTCATGAATCTGGCGCGCGCCGAAGCGGAGCACAACGTGATGACCGAAATCATCTGCGCCTGAACCACCTTCCTTCACCGGCTCGTATCCAATCGGGCCGGGGAAGGCTTCCATAAACCGCACGAGGAGGAATTCCCATGTCCAGAGAAAAGCAGACGCCCGCGCCCATCCGTTCCAGCGCGTCGGAGGTGTTGACCTATGTCGCCTCCACGGGCGACCCGCAGGGCAGCATCGAAATACGCTACGAGGACGAAAACATCTGGCTGACGCAAAAGACGATGGCGCAGCTGTATGATGTGAGTGTCAAAACGATCAATTATCACATCAAGAAAATCTTCGATGATTCCGAGCTGTCAGAGGATTCAGTTATCCGAAAATTTCGGATAACTGCCACAGACGGCAAAAGCTATTCCACCAACCATTACGCGCTTCAATGATCATCGCGGTCGGCTTCAAGGTCAACTCCGAGCGCGCCGTTCAGTTCCGCAAATGGGTCAATCAGATCGCAACGCAGTACACCATTCGCGGCTGGGTCATGGACGACGAACGGCTCAAGCAGGGCACCTATCTGACCGACAAATACTTTGAGGAACAGCTGGAGCGCATCCGGGAGATCCGTGCCAGCGAGCGCAAGTTCTATCAGAAGATCACCGACCTGTACGCCACCGCTATCGACTACGACCGCACCTCCGCCGAGCTCATCATGGAGCGCGCCGACCACACGAAGGATCACATGGGCCTGACCACCTGGGAGGACGCACCGGACGGCAAGATCAGGAAGTCCGACGTGTCCATCGCCAAGAACTACCTCACCGAAGACGAGCTTGGGCAGCTGAACCGGATGGTCACCTCCTATCTGGACTTCGCCGAGAACATGGCCCAGCGCCACATTCCGCTGACCATGCAGGACTGGGAAACCCGCCTGAACCGCTTCATTGAAATGTTCGAGTACGGTCTTCTCAGGGATGCGGGCAGGGTGTCTGCAGAAATCGCCCGGCTGCACGCGGAAACCGAGTTTGAAAAGTACCGCGTCATTCAGGACCGCGAGTTCCTGTCCGACTACGACAGGTTCCTCCTTGAGCTTGAGGAACACGCCGACGCGGCAAAGGCTGGACCGCAGGAGGAAAAGCCATGAAGCGAATGAAATGCTACATCTATACCCGCGTCTCCACCTCCATGCAGGTGGACGGCTACAGCCTGGACGCGCAGAAGGACAAGCTGCGCAAGTACGCGGAGTTCCAGAACATGCTCGTCGCCGGGGAATACTGCGACGAGGGCAAATCCGGCAAGAACATCGAGGGCCGCACGGAGTTTCTTCGCATGCTGCGGGACATCGAATCCGGCAAGGACGGCGTCTCCTTCGTGCTGGTGTTCAAGCTCTCCCGCTTCGGCCGCAACGCTGCCGACGTGCTGACCTCCCTGCAACGGATGCAGGACTTCGGCGTCAACCTCATCTGCGTGGAGGACGGCATTGATTCCTCCAAGGACAGCGGCAAGCTGATGATTTCCGTTCTCTCCGCTGTCGCCGAGATCGAGCGCGAGAATATCCTTGTCCAGACGATGGAGGGCCGCAGGCAGAAGGCCCGCGAGGGCAAATGGAACGGCGGCTTCGCGCCCTACGGCTACAAGCTCGTGGACGGGCACCTGCAGATTGCCGAGGAAGAGGCCGAGGTCATCCGCATCATCTATGACAAGTACATCCACACCACCATGGGCACCGCCAGAATCGCAAACTGGCTCAACGAGCACGGATACAGCAAGGTCTGCCGTCACAACAACAAGCGGGAAGCCTTCACGGGTTCCTTCCTCATCGGCGTGCGTGACAATCCAGTGTACTGCGGCAAGCTGGCGTACGGACGCAGACATAACGAGAAGATCCCCGGCACCCGCAACCAGTACCGCATCGTCAAGCAGAAGGACTACGCGCTCTACGACGGCATCCACGAGCCCATCATCTCCGAGGAGGACTGGCAGCTTGCGCAGAAGCAGCGCCAGCAGACCAACAAGCGCCAGCTCAAGACACACAGCCTTGACCACGAGCACGTCCTGTCCGGGCTGCTCAAGTGCCCCATCTGCGGCGGCGGCATGTACGGCAACGTGAACCGCAAGAAGAAGGGCGACGGAACCTATTACCGCGACTACTTCTACTACGCCTGCAAGCACCGCCTGCATGTGGACGGCAAGCGCTGTGACTACCACCACCAGTGGGGCGAGGAAATCATTGACGGCGCGGTGGAGGAGATCATCCACAAGCTGGTCAACACCCCCGCCTTTGAGCAGGGCATCCGGGAGAAGATCGGCGGCAAGCTGGACACCGCCGAGCTCGACACGGAGATGGAGACCCTGCGCAAGCAGCTCCGTCAGCTCACGGGCACCAAGGACAGGCTGGGCGAGCAGATCGACGCGCTTGATTTCGACGACCCGCATTACACCCGCAAGGCGCAGGACCTGCAGGAGCGGCAGAACAGGGTCTACGACCAGATCGCCTCCATCGAGGGCAGCATCGCCGAGGTGCAGACCCGCATGGACAACATCCGCCAGCACAGGATTTCCACCGACAACGTCTATCAGTTCCTGCTCTACTTCGACAAGCTGTACGACCAGTTTACCGATCTGGAGAAAAAGACCTTCATGAACAGCTTCATCGAGCGCGTGGAGATTTACCCAGAGCGCCAAAGCGACGGACGCATCATAAAGCGCATCGAATTCCGTTTTCCCGTGTATTTCAAGGGCTCGGAGATCAGCGGACTTTGTTGGGACGAAACGGATATGTCGGAGACGGCATGTGCATTGTCCAAACTTCAAGAGGGGAAAACATATCGAGATTGAAGCATTTGGGAATGATTTGACTTCAACATAAGGAAAACCCGGAGCAGCACTGGAAAGGTACTGCTTCGGGTTTTTAGTGTTTAGTCTTATATGCTTCGCCCCATGCTCGCATGGAATCCAGAATGGGTTTCAGGCTTTTGCCAAGTTCGGTCAGCGCATATTCCACCCTCGGCGGCACTTCGGGATAAACCGTGCGGGTGATGATACCATCGGCTTCCATCGAGCGCAGGCTGTCTGTCAGCACCTTCTGGCTGATTCCCTCCAAGTCCTTTTTCAGTTCATTGAACCGCCACGGACGGGCCAGCAGATTTCGTATGATAAGCAACTTCCACTTGCTTCCAATCAGCGCCACAGTGGTTGCTACCGGGCAAGCGGGCATTTCTTCTTTTGTCAGCATCGCAGCACCCCCAATAGTTCAAATTAGAATGTTACATCTAAATTATAATACAGTGCACTCTAATTTTCAAGCAGTTACTTTCAGGTGAGCTGTGTTGCTTCTTGTGCCCCAGTAATCAATTTGTGCGTACTTGTGGCTGGGCATTGGTCTGTACCTGGAAAAGCAGAAGGACGGCAGCTGCATCAGGAATATGGTGTTTGCATTCCCTGTTCCAGTGAGCGGTCAGAAAGTGAAAGAACTTTCCTTGGAAAATGAAGCAACAGTCGAAATGGTATGCCTCTTAGTTCTGAGAAATCCAACGGCACATATCAACATGGATGTGGATGTGGACGAAATGGTGCAAAAAAGGCTCTTCACGGAATCTTGTTGGTTGCCCCAAGATTCCGCGAAGAACCAAGTGATGTGAGAATTACTCCGTAATGTAGGTGTACCGCATGCTGTAGTTCTTTGCGTACTGCTCAGCGGCGGAGTCCGGCAGGACTTCCAGGACAAGGTTCGGACAGTTATGGAAAGGGCTGTTAACGAAAGGCGAGTTGCCAAAACTCGTTAGCTTGCGAAGATTGCCCAGCAATGCAAGCGACTCGCATCCGGAGAAGGCAAATTGATCGACCCTTTCCAAACTGCCCAGATTCGGAATTGAGGTCAACTTTTTGCATTGGTTGAACCCGTATGATCCGATAATGGTTACGTTGCTCAAATCGCCGATGCTTACCAAAGAGGTGCAGCCATCAAACGTCTCAGAGGGAATCTCTTTCAGGCTGCTTAAATCACCGACGGTTTCCAGCGCAGTGCATCCCATGAAACACTGCATCCCAATTGATTCCAATTTAGGCATATTGCCGATTGATTTCAGCGCGATGCAGCCCCTAAAGACAGAACTTTCAATGCTTGTAACATTGCTTAAATCACCAATGCTGACAAGCGCTTTGCAGCCAAAGAATGCACTACTCCCAATGGCGGTTAGTTTGTCAGAACAGTCAACGCTGATTAACGATACACAGTGTGAGAAAACATCGTATTCCAAGCGCGTCAAGCTGTACAAATCATCAACATGCTCCAGTGCACTGCAGCCGCTAAAAGCACCTTGCACGATAGTTTCCAAGTTGTGCAGGGAACCGATGCTCTTCAGTGCAGTACAGCCCTTAAACGCATTCTGACCGATGCTGGTAATCTTGTCAAGTTTATCAACGTGTTCCAAGGCGCTGCAATTTGAAAAAGCTTCATTAGCGATGGACTCAACATTGTTCAAATCGCCGATGCTTACCAAAGAGGTGCAGCCATCAAACGCCTCATATGGAATCTCCTTCAGGCTGCTTAAATCACCGACGGTTTCCAGCGCAGTGCATCCCATGAAACACTTCTGCTTCATTGACTCCAATTTGGGCATATCGCCGATTGATTTCAGCGAGATACAGCCTGTATAATGGCTGCCGTACCCAAATACGCCCTCGCCAAGGCTCACCAAATTATCTAAGTGTTCAAGACGTTCCAAGCTGGAGCAGCCAGCAAAAGCAAAATGTTCGATGGCTGTAACACTGCTTAAATCGCCCAGGCTGACAAGCAATGTGCAGTCGCTGAATGCATTATCCCCAATGGCGGTTAATTTGTCAGACCAGTCAACGCTAATCAACGATGCACAGTGTGCAAAGGCTCCGGATTCCAAGCGCGTCAAGCTGTACAAATCATCAACATGCTCCAGTGCACTGCAGCCGTTAAAAGCACCTTTCCCGATAGTTTCCAAGTTGTGCAGGGAACCGATACTCTTCAGTGCAGTACAGCCCATAAATGCATACTGACCGATGCTGGTAATCTTGTCGAGTTCATCAACGTGTTCCAAGGCGCTGCAATTCACAAAACCGTTAGAATCAATGGATTCGACATTACTCATGTTGCCGACACGCACAAGCGAAGAGCAGCCTTCAAATGCGTAAGAATCAATCGAAGTTACGCTGCTCATGTTGCCTACGCTCTCTAATGCGGTGCAGAAGCCAAAGGTGGAATATCCGATGGATGTGACTTTGCTTAAATCGCCAATGGTTTTCAGCGCTTTGCAGCTATTGAAGGCACAAGTGCCGAGTGTTGTGACATTGGTCAGATTCCCGACGCTGGTTAAAGCGGTGCAGCCAGCGAATGCACTGCTGCCGATGCTATTCAGCCGGGGCAGTTCAGGAAGGCTGGTCAATGCTTCGCAATTAGAAAACGCATATTTGCCGATGGTGCGGACGTTGGACATGTCCCCGATACTCGCCAGCTTGCTGCAGCCATAGAATGCATCTTTCCCAATGCTGGTAGCGCTGCTTAAATCGCCGACTGAAAGAAGATCCTTCAAACAGTAGAACAGCTTGTCAGGAACAGCCTTCAAGCTGCGTAAATCGCCAACCGTGGTTAGCGCAGTGCAGCCATCAAAAACTTTCTCGCTGATGCTTGTCACACTGCTTAAATCACCAACGGTTTTCAGCGATTTGCAATTGCGGAATGTCTCTCGATTCAAGACGGTCAGCTTTTCCAAGCCGCTAATGCTGGTCAGTGATTCACAGCCGTAGAAAGCACCATACGCGATGCGTGTAACATTGCCGAGTTCCCCGATGCTTTGCAGGGAAGTACACTGCTTGAACGCATTTGCGCCGATGAAAGTAACGCTGCTGAGACTGCCGACGGTTTTCAGCGAAGTGCACTGATAGAAGGCGTTTTCGCCGATGGAAGTAACGCTGCTGAGATCTCCGATGCTTTCCAGTGACGCACAGGCATAGTCTTTTGACATGCCTTCGTCCGGAATCCAACGGCTGGAAACCCCAAAGGCAGAGTCGCCGATGCTTTCCAAATGGGGCATATCACCAACCCGAACCAAGGAGGTGCAGCCTACAAAAGCACTATCGCCAATACTTGTTACATTGCTCAAATGCTCCATGGATGTGAGCGATTCACAATCTCTGAAAGCGTAAGCACCAATAGTGGTTACATTATCGGTGATATCAAGTGTTTCCAACGCATAGCATCTGGAGAATGCGTATGCGCCAATGCTCGTCACATTCTCCAAACCTTCTACGCTTTGCAGATTGAAACAGCCGGCAAATGCGCTATCCGGAATGGCAGAGATGTTCGTTAGACCGCTAATGGTGGTCATGGCGCAGGACTCGAAAGCACCGCTGCCGATGCTTGTTACGTTGCTTAAGCCCTCAATGCTTGCAAGAGAATTGCAACTGAAAAATGCTTCCGCCCCAATGTGGACGTCATTTCCTCCGATTTCAAGCGTATTCAACTGACAATCGTAGAAAGCCCATCTTCCAATCTTTTTAATATTGTCTAAGCTGCTGATTTCTTTGAGTGAAGTGCAATACCCAAAAGCCCAATCCCCAATTGTTGTGACATGCTGCAAACTTCCGATTTCTGCTAAAGACGCGCAGCTGAAAAAGGCTGAATCACCGATTTGTTCGACATTAGAAATGTCGCCAATACGCTTCAGTGAATCGCAATATTGTTCTGTTCCATCGTCCCAACTGATACTGTATGAAAAAGCAGACGCGCCGATACTTTTCAGATGGGGCATATCACCGAGCTGCGTCAGTGATTTGCAGCCTGCAAAAGCAGATTCGCCAATGCTCGTCAAAGAAGTCAAATCTCCAACATCTTGCAGTGATGTGCAGTTGTAGAACGTGAAGTCACTGAGATTCGTTACATTCTCCAGCCCATCCACCTTCACCAGCGCCGTGCATCCATCGAATGCGTGCGCGCCAATCTCTGTCACGCTGCTGGGAATCGTGATCTCTTTCAGGCTCGTGCAGCCCGAGAAGGCGTAATCCCCGATGGCAGTTACAGAATCAGGAATTTTCACGCTGACAAGGCTCGTGCTGTTTGCAAACGCATATTCATCAATGCGTTTTACGTTTGCGGAAATTTCGTAAGTCGCGACATTTCCGCCGCTTGGAGCGTCCGCGCTGTCCGCCAGTGCGGGTAGGACCAGACAGCTTCCGATCAGCAGACCGGTCAGCGTAATCGTCAAAAGTTTCTTGGATTTCATGCGTATCAACCCCTTTCTCGATTTCCAGCATACAGCAATTTCAAGAAAAAGTCAATAGCAGAATCAAGAAAATTAAGGGAAAATACAGAAACTAAATCGAATGCTATGCCATGCACCGTCAAATCAATAAGATGCTAATGCTATATTCAGAAGAAATTGTCAAGAAACGATTACCAATCATGTTGACAAGCTGGGAAAACCTGCGTATAATAAATATGGAAAACTGGCAGCTTGCAACAGGGAAAAAGCGGATGGAGGAGAATTGCACATGAAACGTTGGAAGGTCACATTCGGACTGTTCTTGCTTCTTTTTGCGCTGGCAACGACAGTTGCTTGCGCAGAAACGCGCGAAGAGAAAGTGGATTTGGAAGGGAAGCGTGTCATTTTTGCCCAGCCGGGGGAAACAATCCACTTTACTTATGATGTTCCGGAAGGCTTCATTGTGGATAAAGAGGGATGGTCATGGTGTTTTGCCTATACGGATGGTCGTGGCTGTACTTACTATGATGGCGAATACGGTGATAGCTACTCGGAAAGCTATACCTATGAGCCAACGGGAACCCATGTCGAATTTGATGGAAAAGGTAGCATTACTCTTTCCAACAATGAAATGGTTCGTGTAGAACTACGCATACAAAAACCGAATGTCGATTATTGGATTTACATGCACGCATATGTGATTGTTGCTGACCCGGCAGAGTACTATACCTATGAGATTCAGAATGGAGAAGCGACGATTACAGGATATAATAAAGACCTTCTGCGCCGCAAAGTGCTTATTCCCCAGGAAATTGAAGGGTATCCGGTCACGACGATCGGCGACCGCGCGTTTTCTGATATGCCGTCGGGCATCGGCAAGGAATTTTACATTCCGGACAATGTAACCACCTTTGGTAAGGAAGCCTTTGCAGGCAGCGCCTATCTTGATGCGGTTCGGATGCCGCAGAAGCTGACGAAAATGGGCGAGGGCGTATTTGCGGCATGTTTACAAATGCACTTTTTGGAAATCCCTGATTCACTGACAGAAATTCCGGACGAAGCCTTTGTGAACTGCTGGGGCTATGGCGCTGGGAGAGGAGATTATAGTGTTGAGCAATGCATCGGCAAAAACGTGACCAAAATCGGTAAAGGCGCGTTTGGTGGATGCTGGAATATGGGGAAGGCGTGGGGCGATGGTCGTCTGCCTGAAAAGCTCGAATCCATCGGGGAAGGCGCATTCCAGTATTGTTATAAAATAAAATCATTGGAAATTCCGGCTGGTGTGACGGTCATTCCTGACCGCACATTTCAGGGCTGCGAAAGACTGGAATCAATTCAGTTTGATGGCGATATTACGATGATTGGTGCGGAAGCCTTTGACGGCTGTGTTGCGCTGACTTCGATGCCGCTGTCGAAGTCGCTGTCCCTGATTGGAGCGGATGCATTCCGTGACTGCACGGCGCTGACGGATTTCCAGCTGGCAGAGGGAAACACGCATTTTCAGGTGCAGCAGGGCGCGCTGATGACGGCAGATGCCACGCGGCTGCTGACTTATGCTGCCAGCGCACCGCAGCAAAGCTTTGTCATGCCGGAAACGCTGACACAGATTGATGATGGCGCACTCAAAAACCTGCGCTATCTGGAAACGCTGACTTTCTCGCCAACTTTCAGCGATTATCAGGTGGGCATGTTTGAAAATGCAACGGGCTTGAAGACGGTGAATTTCGGCGAAGGTACGCTGACGGCGATTCCTGACCGATTCTTCAAGGGCTGCACGTCGCTTATTTCGCCCAATGCGTTCACGGGTGTGACGTCTGTTGGCGAATCGGCATTTGAAGGCTGCACGGCGGTGCAATCGCTGTCGTTTGATGATTCGCTGTCGAACATCGGCACAAAGGCGTTCCAGAACTGCACGGCACTGGAAAGCGTGCATATTCCGGACAGCGTAACGAGCCTGAGTGCAGCGGCGTTCCGGAATGACGTTTCCTTGACGGAATTCCAGATGCCGGAGCGCCTCTATACCGTCTCTGCGTCGGCGTTCAGCGGCTGCACGTCGCTGAAAACGGTGACATGGAGCAAGTATCTGCAAACCATAGAAGCAAATGCGTTTGAAAATACGGCCCTGACGGAAATCATCTTCCCGGAGAGCCTGACCAGAATCGGTGCGTATGCGTTTGCGGGCATTGGCACGCTGGAAAGCATCGTCCTGCCGGAAAATTTGAACACGATTGGTTCGTCTGCTTTTTCTGGCACTGGGATTCAGACGCTGAAGCTGCCCAAGAGCGTCACGACGCTGGGCAACGGCGCATGGATGAACTGTGCCGCATTGCAGGAAGTTCAGTGGGAGGCCGCGTTGACGAAAATCCCGGCGAGCACGTTTGAACACTGCACTGCGCTGACCCAAATCGAGCTGCCTGACGGTATTGTGGAAATTGGCGCAAGGGCATTCAGCGGCAATGAAAGCCTAACCAATGTGACTTTGCCGCGCACGGTGCGGCGCATTGAAAGTGCCGCTTTTGAGGGATGCAGTGCGCTGACGGACATCCTGCTCTGGCCGGACGTGGAGGAAATCGCGGCGGATGCTTTTGCGAACTGCGAGAATCTGACCATCCGCGGCTGGAAGGGGTCTGCCGCTGAAAAAGCAGCCACGTCACAGGGCGTGAATTTTGCCGCGGCGGATCAGGAAATTTCCTACACGCTCAATGCCGCGCAGGATGGCTATCTTGTCAGCGGCTGCGATGAAAACGCGGTACTGCTGGTGCTTCCGGCTGTGCATGACGGCTTGCCTGTGGTCGGCACTGCGGAAAACGCCTTTGCAAACTGCAAGTACCTGCAAGAAGTGCGCGTGGAAGCGGAAAGCGTGTATTTGCAGGTTTGTGACGGCATCCTGATGGACGCGACAGGTAAAACGCTGCTGCTCTATCCGGCACGGCGCGCAGGAGCGGATTTGGTGATTGACGAAAACGTGACCGCCATTGCGGACTATGCGTTTGCCTACTGCCAGAATCTGCGCAGCATCACCATCGGCACGCAGGTGGAGACAATCGGCGACCATGCGTTTGAAGCAGTGAATGATGCCCTGTGCCTTGTGGTGCAGGATGGCAGCCCGGTGCAGCTGTGGGCGAGCGCACACGGGGTGCGCTATGCCAGTGAAAGCACATCGTTTACCTATCGCCTTGAAGGGGACAAAGCGTATATTACGGGCTATACGGGCACGCTGCCGGAGACGGTTGTTCCGGCAGTGATTGACGGATACCCTGTCTATGCGATTGAAAACCTCCGCAGCCCGATTCTGACGCACGTTGTTGTCAGCGAAGGGATTGAGGAGATTGGGGAATTTGCCTTCATGCACTATTTAAATCGCGATGAAGAGTACTATGTTAACAATCTGGTGAGTGTGAGTCTGCCGCAGAGCTTGAAGGTTATTTCTGACTGGGGATTTAGTGGACAGGAAAACTTACAAGAAATCACGTTTGGTGGTGTGGAGCAAATTGGCCGAGGCGCTTTTAGTGGCTGTTCCAAGCTGACACAAATTACATTGCCAGATACACTGACAACGATTGAGTGGAAAGCATTTGAATATTCCGGTCTAACGTCGCTGACGATACCGGTCAATGTCTCGTTTATTAGGGACACGTCCTTTATTGAAAACTGTTCGTCACTGACAACGCTTCGTGTGGCGGAAGGAAATCCTTACTACGAGATGGAAGATGGCATCCTATACCAAACCGCTTCCAAGTCTGTGTTTTATACAATGCCTAATATTGAAGGCGTAATCACAGTACGAGATGGAACAGAACGTATTGGCAATGATGCTTTCAGCGGAAGAAATATCACGGGCATACAGCTTCCGGATACGTTGATAGAGATTGGCGAGAAGGCGTTTGCAGACTGTGAAAAATTAACAGCAATTGAACTTCCTGAAGAACTGCAAACAATCAAATGGTATGCATTTGGTGGATGCACTAATTTGGAAAAAGTAACGCTGCCAGAAGGATTAACAACCTTAGGATCGGCTGCATTTGCACACTGCACGTCACTGACTGAAATGACGATTCCTAATGGCGTTACTGAACTTTCTGCGACTTTCGTGGATTGCGTTTCGCTGTCGAAACTTACGTTTCCTGATGACTTAAAGACAATGAAGAATGGCGTTATCGAGGGTTGTAATTCCTTGGAGACGCTGAACTTGCCTGCAACACTGCAAAGTATTAGTGGCACTTGGCCCGGTCATTTAAAAACTATTACAACTGCGCCTGCTTCTGTGCGTTATATGTCGGAAGATGGTATTTTGTATGACAAACAGGAAAATGGCATCTTATTCGTCAACGCCTCCATTACAGGTCATGTTACAGTTCGTGAAGGTATTGCAACGATTGGTGAAACAGCGTTTAGCGGTAGAAAAGGATTGACAAGCATAACGTTGCCAGAAAGCTGCATTAGTATTGGCGATGCTGCATTTAAGGACTGCACAGCGCTCAGCAGCGTTGAGTTTCCTGATAAGCTGGAAAGCATCGGCAAGGAAGCGTTCTGCAATACAGGATTGCAGTCAATAGAGTTTACTCAGCAAAAGCTGCAAATTGCATCTCGCACATTTGCTGATTGCGAAGCGCTTACAAATGTGGTACTGCCTGATGGAGTAGAACGTATTGAAGAGGAAACGTTTAAGAATTGCAGTGCATTGGTCAAAGTTGAATTGCCGGAAAGTTGCACGTCTATTGAAAAATCTGCTTTTGCAAACTGTACATCACTGAACGATATAGAATTCCCGGAAAAATTGGAGTCAATCGGCTACCACGCATTCCGTAATACCGGCATTACATCGCTGAAACTTTCGCAGCCGGGGATTCACGTTGGAGGCTTTGCATTTGCATATTGCCATCAGCTGAAGTCTGTGGAAATCACATCGACGGACTTTGACTTGATGGAGTGGGCATTTGCAAGATGTGAAAATTTGGAGACAGTAATTCTGCCGCCGCAGGTTTTCCGCATGGAAGGCGGATGCTTCACGGAATGCACGTCCCTGACTACGGTCGTTTTGCCGAAGAACATTACGTTCGTGCATGGCTTTAAGGGCTGTACGTCCCTGAAAACTATTGAAATTCCGGACAGTGTGACGAGCATCGGCTATGAAGCATTTGCAAACTGCAAGTCGCTGGAAAGCATTCATCTGCCGGATGGGGTAACGAACATAGGAGACCTTGCGTTTGCACGCTGCTTTGCCTTGAAGGATGTTAACTTCCCGGCTGCGTTGACCACGATCGGAAAAGAAGCATTCCGAAGTGTTCCGATTGCTGAAGTTGTCATCCCGGCAAATGTGACCGAAATCGCGGACTGGACATTCTATTATAATGGAGAACTCCGTTCGCTGACGCTCCCCGATGGCTTGAAGAAAATTGGCGCGAATGCTTTCTGTGGAGCGTCCAAGCTCCAATCGGTGGAACTGCCGGAAAGTTTGGAGGAAATAGGGGATGCCGCGTTCCGTGAGAGCGGGCTGACCTCGATTACCATTCCAGGTAATGTGAAGCGCCTTGGCGGCGCATTCATTTACTGCAAGAATTTGGAGAAGGTCTCCATTGCCCCCGGCGTTGAAACGATTGGTGCTGACGCGTTCTTGGAATGCTCGAAGCTGACGGAAGCAACGCTCGCCAGCACTGTTACGACCATCGAGAGCAGTGCGTTCTGCGGCTGCAAAGCGCTTCAAACCATCAGCGGCGGTGCACTCATTCAGTCCATTGGCGAACATGCCTTCACGAGCTGCGAAAACATTGAGGAAATCAATATTTCGCCGAATTTGACGGAAATTTCAGACTATGCATTTGATGGCTGCAAGAAACTGAAGCGCGTTTCGCCGTCGGCGGAGCAGAAGGGCGTTTCTCTGCCGCATGTGAAGTACATCGGCGAGCGGGCATTCAACGTCTGCAAAGCAATTTCGTCCTTCTCTCTGGGCGATTCGCTTGAAACGGTCGGGGATTATGCGTTTGCTTCCACGTCCGTTACGTCCATGTATTTCCCGGATACCGTGAAGCAAATCGGCATCAATCCGATGTGGATGAATTATGCCATTCTGTCCGTGCATTTGCCGAAATCACTGACGGAAATCCCGCAGGGGATGTTTGCGCAGGCCGCGCGGATACAGACGCTTACCATCCCGCAGGGTGTGCGCAGCATTGGCACACAGGCATTCCACGGCAATGTTGCTTTGGCGGCTCTGAAACTGCCGGATGGCTTGGAGCGCATCGGCGCAAATGCATTTGGAAACGCGATGCTGCTGCTGGAAATTCCGGCATCGGTTACGGAAATTGCGGATGATGCGTTCAGCGAAGCGGTTGTGGAATTCTACACGCCGTCGGGCAGCGCGGCGCATCAGTACGCGCTGGCGCATCAGATTCCCGTGCATTTGGATGAGTCGATTCCGGCAGAATACCTCGGCACGGCTGACCAGCTGGCAGCAAAAATTGTCGCGCAGGTGATTACGGATGACATGACCGACTATCAGAAGGCAGAAGCGCTGGTAGACTGGATGCTCAGCGAAACGAAGCTGTCAGACATGCTGCCGCACACATATAGCGGCAAAATGGTGCTTGTCCAGCGTAGAGGTACGCGCTGGGGCTGGGCATTTGCATACAAAGCACTGCTGAATGCGGCAAATGTTACCAATGCTATCTACTTTAACGCGAAGGGCATCGTTGAAGGCGAGGGCATTGGTGATCAAAGCTCGGTGTTTGTTTCTTATTTTGACGGCGATGCCGTGAATATGATTCAGATTGATGGGCAATGGTATTTCACGCATCCTGCCTTTGTGGAGCATTTCGGAAAAGCACGCTACTTCATGCTCAATCGAGAAACGTATCGCTTGTCGTTTGGGGATGATCCGAAGGTGGAAGACTGCGACGACTACAACCAGACCTTCTTGTATCAGGCGTACTCCAAGGATATTGAGGCGGAGGTTGTTGAGCAGGCATCTGCGTCCTTCACGGAGGGCAAAAAGCTGGTGTATGCGGAAGTTCAGCCGATTGAGGATCTGATGGATGCGAGCTATGCGTATGTGCTGGACTTCGCAGGGCGGCATATGGATACGCTGGACTGGCAGAACGCACAGGGCGAATTTGAGCCGACTATCATTGGCACAAACAACGGCTACTGGCTCAGTGACGACCTGACGGGCGAGTATGCGCAAGTGACGGTGAATACGCAGACGCTCTATCCGTATGGCGCGGAAGTGCGGCTGGATGATCCGGAATACACGGCGATGCTGTGCGACTGGAATGTGGATGGCACGCTGACGCTGACGGAAGGCACCGAAGAAGCAACCGTGGCGCTGTTCACCATAGAAAGGGGAGAAGATATAGAAAAGAAGCAGACCATTACTGGCAGAAAGGTCTATCATGCGACTTTTACCCCGACCCTGAGCCAGTACATTGACACGCTGGCACCGACGGAATTTGACTTGGTGCTGGAATGTCAGCTGCCGCGCATTCTGGATGTTTCGGAGCTGGTGGACAACAAGCTGACGCTGACGCTTTCGGATTCGCATATTTTCCCGGAGAATGCGCAGCTGGATTTGATTTTCTGGCCGCAAGACGGCATATCGAGTGCTCCTATAACGCACTTCTATGTGGAGGATCGTGCAGAACTTTACCCGGACGGCAAGCGCGAAATTACGCTTGACCTCTCGGCGCTTCGCTGCGACCTGGGATATGCTCTCTACATTGCGCAGACAGCGGACAACTATGTGGAATCGGAACAAAGTTATGTTACGAGCCGCATCGACATACCGCATACGCCGTACATTGAGACGGTACGGCCTGCAACACCGACGGAAGACGGTCTGGTGAGTGCAACAGTCTGCCGGATTTGCGATACATGGCTGGGCAATGGGTATGCGATTGCGTCGGATCACATTCTGCAGCTGCCTGCGAATTTGAAGGCAATCGAGGAAGAAGCCTTTGCCGGCATGTGGCAGGTGCAGCAGGTGAATATTCCGGAGGGCGTTACTGCGATTGGAAAGCGCGCCTTTGCAGACTGTACGCTACTGCGGCTGGTCATTATCCCGAACAGTGTGCAAACGCTGGCGGATGATGCCTTCAGCGGCTGCCATCCGGTGATTCTCTGCGACGCGGAAAATCAGCAGGTGATTGACTGGGCAAATGCACAGGGATTGATGGTCGTTTTCAAGGAAAGCAAATAATACATTCCTTTGGCTGCTTCGGGGACACAGCTTCTCCGAAGCAGCCCCTTTTCTTTTCAAAAAAATCTCGAAACGGGATTGACAAAATGGGCTTGATACACTATAATAGAGACAAGGTTGAGCGTTAAACCTGACGAAAATACGCCATGAACTCGTGAAGGAGGTTTTCCCATGAGAGGGTCGATGAAATTGGTTTCCATGCTGCTGGTGCTGTGCCTGACGCTGGGTGCGCTGCCGCTGGCGATGGCGGAAGAGGTCGTTGATGCGGACTTGACCTGCACGATTACGCTGGGCAACTGGCCCGCGGATACGGCGGCGGAGGCGGAAAAGGCGCTCTTTGAGAGCTACCGCGAAACGATGAAGAAGCAGTATCCGAACGTGACGCTGGTGCCGGATTACTACTCCTACACCCTGAGCAGCTACGTTCCGATGGCGAAGGGCGGCACGGCGCCGAGCATCTTCCAGCCGCCGTTTACCGACCCGCAGCTGCTGATCAGCCAGCATCTGGTCGGCGACGTGACCGATGCGCTGGAGCGCGCGGGCGTGCTGGATGAGTTCAGCCCGTCGTACCTCGAAATGCTTTCCGACGAGAACGGCCGCATCTACGGTCTGCCGCGCGACGGCTATGTGCTGGGTATGCACATCAATGTTGCCCTGTTCCGCGAGGCGGGGCTGGTGGACGAGGAAGGTCTGCCGATTTACCCCAAGACCTTGCAGGAAGTGGCGGAATACGGTCAGATTATCCGCGAAAAGACGGGCAAGGCGGGGCTGGTATTCCCGGCGAGCGAGACATATGGCGGCTGGCTGTTCACCAATATCGCGTGGAATTTCGGCTGCGTGGGCGAAAACGCGCTGGAATATCAGGATGAAGACGGCCGCTGGGTGTGCAACTTCACATCCGACGAGTGCGTGGCGGCGATGGAGTACATACGCGACCTGCGCTGGAAGTATGACATTCTCAATGCCGACGCGACCACGACCGACTGGGCGGGCGCGCATTCTCTGCTGGGCACGGGCGAAGCGGCGATGAACTTCGCGGCGGATGACTCGGTTGACCAGCCGACCTCCAACAAGGGTCTGCCGGTGGAGGACTTCGCGCTGATTCCGTTCCCGGCGGGCAACGCAGGACGCTATGCGCTGGCGGGCGGCACCTGCTACATGTTCGCGCCGAACATTACCGATGATCAGGCGACGGCGCTGATGGCATACCTGACCGTGCTGGGCAAGATGCCGTACCTGAATGACCAGATTATCGAGGGGATGCGCGCGGACTATGCTGCCAAGCGCGACCGCGGCGCACCGGTTCTGCCCGCCATCAGCGCGTGGAACGATGCGGACTACAACGCGGCGAAGCAGGCGATTATTGACGAATACTGCAACGTGGATATGCGCCTGTACAACGACTTCTTCGATTCCATCACGCAGGGCACGATTACGCTGCGCTCTGAAGAGCCCGTCTTTGCGCAGCAGCTGTATCGCGAGCTGACCGCTGTAATTCAGCGCGTCATCACCCGCGAGGGCGCGGATGTGCGCAAGGCGCTGCAAAAGGCGCAGGATTCCTTCCAGGAGTATCTGGATGATGAAATCAATGATTATTAATTTCTGATTCTGCATGGCATTGCACTGTTTGTTGCAGAGGGTTTCGCCTCTGCGGAGGCGACCAAAGGGCTTTCCGATCGCCCTTTGGAAACCTTCGGCGCCGCTGCACTTTGGGTTAGCCCTTGTTGGTGACAAGCGAAAGTCAATGCGGACGGGGCAGTGCGGTGCCATCGGGCAATTATTGCTAATTGCTAATTCCTCATTTCTAATTGAAAAAAAGAACACCGGCGGAGGAGAACCGATGCCGGTTTCTTTTACACAAAAATCGCTCAAATCTTCGCGGAGGAACGCCTATGAGCAGAAAAAAGGCGCAAGTCGGCTTGCGCGCACGGACGGTTGACCACCTCAATGCTTGGCTGATTATGCTGCCGAGCCTCGTGCTGATGCTGTTCTTTGTCTGGGAACCGCTGTTCGAGAGCGTGGTGATGAGCCTGTACAAGACGCGCAACATCGAACTGATGAACTTCATCGGCTTCAAAAATTACATCAGCGTCATGGGCAAAGATGACTTCCTGCAGGCGCTGACGAACACGTTCTCGTACACGTTCTGGTCGCTGCTGCTGGGCTTCTTTCTGCCGATGGTGCTGGCGCTGCTGATTGGGGAGACCGTGCGGAGCAAGAGCTTCTTCCGCACGGTGGCGTATCTGCCGAATATGCTGCCGGGCCTCGCGGTCGTCATCCTCTGGTCGGCGTTCTTCTCCGGCGAGAAGTCCGGCGTGCTGAACATCCTGCTCAGCCATCTGGGCATTGCGCCGCAGACGTATCTGACGCGCTCGGAGTGGGTCATCCCCATCATCATCCTGATTGCGACGTGGAAGGGCGCGGGCGCGACGGCGCTGATTTACATGGCGGGCATGTCCAGCGTCAGCCCGGAGCTGTATGAAGCGGCGGCGATTGACGGCGCGGGCATCTGGCAGCGCATCATCCACATCATGATTCCTGCCATCAAGAAGCTCGCGGGTACGCTGCTGATTCTGCAAATCATCTCCGTGTTCCAGATTATGTATGAACCGATGGTGCTGACGAAGGGCGGCCCGGATAATGCGTCCCTGTCGCTGATGCAGCTGATGTGGCAGTACGCGTTCGGCGGCTCGATGAACTATGGCAAGGCATCTGCCGTCGCGGTGATTGTCACGCTGATTTTGCTCGTCATGACGGCGATTTACTCCTACTTCGACCGCAAAGAATCCGACTGGGATTAAGGAGGGAGAACGCATATGGCAAAAGCACAGCGCACCGGCGTCATCCGGGACTATGATATGCACTCCGCGTCTGTCCGGGTTGAGTATGGGTTCATCATCTTCTTCTGCCTGATTATGACGGTTGTCGCGGTTTTCCCGATTATCTGGGTTGTGCTGGCGGGCTTCAAGGACTTGAAGGAGTTCATGTCGTCCGCCAAGCTGCTCCCGGAGGTGTTCGATTTTTCTCTCTTCGCGAAAACGTGGTCGCAGCTGGGCATTGCGCAGAACTACCTTAACTCGCTGATTTCCGTCGCGGGCAGCGTCGTCTGCGCGATTGTGTTCAACGGTCTGCTGGGCTACGGGCTGGCGATTTTGAAGCCCAAGGGCTACGGCATCGTCAAGAAGCTGGTCATGCTCTCCCTGCTCCTGCCGACGACCATCAGCATCGTGCCGCTGTTCATGAACATCCAGAAGCTGAATCTCGGCGGCTCGTTCGTCCCGCTCTGGCTGAGCTATGGCGCGAATGCCATGTACGTTATCCTGTTCGTGCAGTTCTTTGAATCGCTGCCGACTTCCATCATCGAAGCCGGGCGGATTGATGGCTGCACGCAGCTGCAAACGTTCTTCTACATCGTCCTGCCGCTGTCCAAGCCGATTTGCTCCGTGATTGCGATTTTCGCCATCAACGCCGCATGGTCGGACTTCCTCCTGCCGTATCTGGTGCTTCGCGGCAGCGCGTTGCAAACGGTGATGGTGCGCCTGTTTGTTTTCAGCACGGAACAGACCGTCAACGCTGACACGATGATGCGCTCCGTCGTTTTCTCGATGATTCCGCCCATCATCCTTTTCTTCATCTTCCAGAAGCAGCTGACCGAAAACGCCGTGTCTGTGGGCATCAAGGGTTGACATTATAAAAACTCCGCCTATCACCCAGTAACATGGGAGGGCGCGCGAAGGAGTCCAGAGGGCGCCCGCAGACTTCGTCTGTTTTCATTGCCCTCTGGAACTCGCATAACAGCCCACTAACGGAAGAAAAATCAACTTCCACCACCGAAAATAGAGCTTCTACTTCTTTCTTATTAGAAGAAAGAACCGACAGGAGGACGCACAATGGCAAAAGCCGCTGACGTATATTTCCAAGTAGACCCGTGGAAGGTCATTGAGCAGGGCTTCGACCCCGCCTACGCGCGCGTGAGTGAATCCATCTTCTCGCTGGGCAATGAAAGCATCGGCGTGCGCGGCTGCTTTGATGAGGGCGGACACGTCGATAGCCTTCGCGGAGCGTATACCAATGGCATCTATGATATGGAGAAGCTGAGCCGCTCCTATAAGGGCATCATTGACAAAACGCACTTCATGATTCCCTCGGCGGAATGGCTGATGACGACGATTTCCGTCGATGGCGAAACGCTCGATTTGGGGCAGTCGCAGTTTTCTGACTTCACCCGCGAACTCGATCTCCGCGCCGGCACGCTCACCCGCCGCTTCCTCTGGACGACGAAGAGCGGCAAGCAAATCCGCCTGACCTTCCTTCGATTCCTCGATATGGTGCACCGCGAACGCGCGTACCAGCGCATCACGCTCGAAGCGCTCAATTTCACGGGCAGTGCGACGGTTACGTCCGGCGTGTCCTTCGACGTTGTGCATGAAGGGCGGCAGAAGTGCTTCTGGCAGGAGACGCGCATCGACGCGAAGCCGGATTGCCTGATGGCGCAGTCCCGCACGACGCTATCGAATCAGGAGGAGTTTTGCGGCGCATGGCTGGCGCTGACCGGCGAATCCACCACATCCGCCGATGGCAAAACCGTCACCGCGACGGCGGATGTTCTGCTTGCGCCGGGGCAAGCCGTGCAAATCGACAAGCGCGCCGTCGTCCTGTTCAACGGTCAGCAGGGGGACGATCTCTGGCAGAGCGGGCAGGACGCGATGGCGCAGAGCAAAGCCGTCTCGCTCGATGACGCACAGGCGGCACAGCGCGCGTACTGGGATGCTTACTGGCACACGTCCGACATCTGCATTGAGCCGAAAGATGAAAGCATGGCGGAAGCCGTCGCAGCGGAACAACAGGGGATTCGCTTCTGCTCCTTCCAGCTCGCGCAGACCTACAACGGCGGCAGTATGCGCCACAACATTGGCGCGAAGGGCTTGACGGGCGAGGCGTACAACGGTCATGCATTCTGGGACACGGAATCCTGCTGCCTGCCGTTCTATCTCTTCACGAACCCGGAAGCCGCGAAATCGCTCCTTCTTTTCCGCTACAACACGCTGCCGATGGCGCTGGAGCGCGCAAAAATGCTGGACTGCAAGGGCGCATGCTACCCGATTGCGACGCTTAACGGCGACGAGGCATGTCCGCTCTGGCAGCACGCAAGCCTGCAATTGCAGCCGAGCACGGCGGTGTCCTACGGCATCTGGCATTATGTCCACCTGACGGACGACAAGGCGTTTTTGTACCGATACGGCGCGGAAATGCTGCTGCAAATCGCCCGATTCCAAGCGACTCGCGTCGGCTTCAGCGAGAAAATCGGCAAATATGGCTTCTTTGGCGTGATGGGCCCGGATGAGTTCCACATGATGGTCAACAACAACGCGTATACCAATTATATGGGGATGCGCGCCCTGCGCTATGCGGCGGATGTGCTGGATGCAATGCGGGCGGATGCGCCGGAGGCTTATGCGGCACTGTGCGAAAAAGTCGAGCTTGCACCGGACGAACCCGCGCAGTGGCGGCACATTGCCGACAACATGTACATTCCGGAAGCGCCCAATCACTTGTTTGAGCAGCACGACGGCTTTTTTGAGCTGCCGCACACGGACATCAACAGCATTCCGGTCAGCGAGTTCCCGCTCTACGACCACTGGGCGTACGACCGCATCTACCGCACGGACATGATTAAGCAGCCGGATGTGCTGATGTTCCTCTACCTCTACAATTCGTCTTTTGATACCGAGACGAAGCGTATCAACTACGATTTCTACCAGCCGCGCACGATTCACGAATCCTCCCTTTCGCCCGCGATTCACTCCATTCTGGCGGCAGAACTGGACAAGATGGATGAAGCGGTCAGCTTCTTCGGCTACGCGACGCGCCTTGATCTGGACAACTATAACCGCAATACGCGCGAGGGCTTGCACATCACGAGCATCGCGATGGCATGGGCGAACATCGTCTACGGCTTCGCAGGTCTGCGCAGTGATGACACGATGCTGCGCTTCGCCCCGCGTCTGCCGGAGCGCTGGAAGCAGCTGACCTTCTCGGTCATGTACCGCGGGCGTGTGATTGCAATCAGCATGGATGCGGACAAGACCGTGTTCCAGCTGACGCAGGGGGACAAACTGGCGGTGCAGGTGTATGGCGAGACGGTGGAATTGACGGATGAGCCAATTTCGGTGCAGCGGCAGTAAAGCTGAATACAAAACGGCGCTGGCAGGGTGAGATTCTTGCCAGCGCCTGTTTGCGTGCAGAAAAGAATTGAAATTGAGAGCAGGGATACGCATCTGCGCAGTTCGTTATGGTGCTGCGTACTCACCCACCGTCTGAATATCCGTTTGTTTGAACAGCATACAGCCGCAGTGCCCTTTGAAGGTGGGAAAGCTGATGATTTTTAATTTTGTGTCAATCTCCGGGCTGTAATATACAATTTCCAGCGTTTCACCGAACAGCGCTGTGCGCTCGTAGACGCGCAGCCACTTTGCGTCCATATTGGGGAAAATGCTGCCGAAAGAGTGGTTGATGAGCTGCTGCAGCGGCGTTTTTTCGATTTCAGCCAGTGCCTCGTTACCGTAGCGGAAGATCCAGTCCACAGCGGCACGCTCCTCGTTGAACACCATCTCGATGTCGGTAAACGCAAAGGGCGCGCTGTCATAGCTGGCATAGTGCCGCTGATATTCTTCCTGTGTGGTGGGCGCGTCGCTGTCAGACAGGCTCTGCGCAATCTGCCGCCGTCCGGCGCGCAGCTGTTCTTTGAGCTCTCGTTTCTTTCGACAGCTATAATACAGCGTTTCTCCGTTGACGAGTTCAATCGCCTTTCCAATGTCGTGGATTCCCTTGATAGATACCAGCGTAGCGCGGTCGGCGCGGATAAAGCCGCTGCCAAGCATACTTTCTAATTCATGGATGGTGGCATAGGTTTCGTAGGTTCTGCCATCGGAAAAATGGATGATCGACTGGCGGCCTGACAATTGAATATAAAGAATGTCCTCTGTCAGCAAGCTGATATGCCTGCGGTTGGAAATAACGGAAATATCGTCGAAGCTCATAGCTTTTTCCTCCACCATTATAATACCATTACAGAATACCATGTTTTCAGATGCAATGCAAGATTCAACGCAAAGAAAAAACGTCATTCGCGCAGGATTGTACGATGTTCACGCAAGGTATGTTGCAATTCAAACAAAGTTATGCTACACTGAAAACATAAGAACAGAAAAGGACGGAAGGTGAGCAATGTCATCTTTCGTAGCAGTTCCCTATGGGGAAATCTGTCCGAGTAAAGGAGGAACACCTGTGAAAAAGAAACTGCTAAGCTTACTCCTTGTGCCGACCATGCTGGCTGCCACGCTGACGGTCTGCGCCAGTGCCGAGAAAAGCAGCGACACTGCCGCCGTGTTCAATGCAGAGACGAAGCCGGCAACCCAAAGCACCATTGAGGTCAATCGGCAGGTATATGACTTCCTGAACTTTGAGGATACGTCGGAGTTTGAGAATGCGGAACGAGGCTTCATCGCCGCACCGGACACACTGAATCTCCGTGGCGAGAACGGGAGAATCGTGTGGACGCAGGATGCATATGCGTTTCTTGACAAAGACGCGCCGGATACCGCCAACCCAAGCCTGTGGCGGAATACGCAGCTAAACCACATTTACGGTCTCTTTGAGGTTACTGACGGCATCTACCAGGTGCGCGGCTATGATATTTCCAATATTACCTTCGTCCGCAGCGAACACGGATGGATTATCATGGACTGCGGCAGCAGCAAATATACCGCGGCGGAAGCGCTGAAACTCTTTCGCTCCAAGATGGGCGATGCGCGGATTGTCGCCATTGTCATCAGCCATGCGCATGTGGATCACTACGGCGGCATTGAAGGGCTGATTGCCCCCGAAGATGCTGCGGATAGCAGCCTGCCGCTTGACGAGCAGATTGCATCCGGCAAGACCGCAATCATTGTGCCGAAAGGCTTTACGGACGCGGTAATGAAGGAAAATGTCTTTGTGGGCACGGCAATGAAGCGGCGGGCGTTTTTCCAGTACGGCTCCATGCTTCCCTATGGCGAACAGGGACGTCTTTCGGTGGGCATTGGCCTGACCGCAGTGCAGACCGGTGTCGGTTATATCGCGCCGACCTTCGAGGTTGCGGATTCGATTTATGAAACAACCATTGATGGCGTAACCGCTATCTTCCAGCAGACGCCGGGAACGGAATCTCCCGCCGAAATGAACACCTATTTCCCCGACAGCAAAGCCCTCTGGATGGCGGAAAACTGCAGCGGAAGCATGCACAATCTCTACACGCTGCGCGGCGCGGAGGTGCGGGATGCGAATGGCTGGGCTCGCTACATCACCGAGGCACAGTCGCTGTTCCCTGATGCCGAGGTTGTTTTTCAGGCGCACAACTGGCCGCATTGGGGCAAGGAAACCGTCAACGAATACATGACCAACACAGCTGCCATCTATAAGTTCATCCACGATCAGACCCTCCTGTATATCAACGAAGGTTATACCTCCACGGAGATTGCCTCCATGATCCGGCTGCCGGAGGAGCTGGAAAAGGTTTGGTATACCCGGCAGTATTACGGTACGCTGAAGCACAATGTCAAGGCAGTCTATCAGAAATACATGGGCTGGTACGATGCAAACCCGATTCATCTGGACGAGCTGACGCCGAGCGAATATGCCCAAAAACTTGTGGAGTATCTTGGCGACACGGACAAGGTGCTTGAAATGGCACGTGCCGATTATGAAAAGGGCGAATATCAGTGGGTTGCACAGATAACGAATACGCTGGTATTTGCTGACCCGGAAAATAAGGAAGCGCGCTATCTGTGCGCCGATGCGCTGGAGCAGCTTGGCTATCAGGCAGAGTCGGGCGCATGGAGAAATGCTTATCTTGTGGCAGCCTTTGAGCTGCGGAATGGCACCGGCCTGTACCCGAAGGCAGCCCAACTTGGCGTTGGCACCACCGCCCAGGGGATGGATGCGCAGACAATGCTGGATTACATGGGCATTATCATGGATACGGAAAAGCTCCAGAATCGTTCCTTCACCATCAACCTCAAGCTGACGGATGGCGACGATTATCTGCTGAAGATCCACCATGGCGTGCTCCTGTACTATAAGGATGCGCTCTCGGATGAGGCAGACCTGACGATTTCTACCCCCCGAATCGGGATTCTTGCCATCACAAGCGGAAATCAGGAAAATATCGACAAGCTCATCACCGTTGAAAAGGGCGATAAGACGCTGTTCCAAGCGTTTTGCGACAGTATGGCCGCTTTTGACCTGTATTTCAATATCATCGAGCCGTAAGAAAAATCGTTATAGGGAGGGAAAAAAATGAAGAAAATCACAGTGATTCTGCTCTGCATGGCGATGCTGCTGTCCGGCTGCGCATGGAGTGTCAAGGCGGAGGCTGTCTCGTCGTCCGAAGATGTGTGGAAAACCATTGAGGAGGCTTACATTTACGCATTCCCGCTGGTGCTGATGGACGCGACGAGAACTTCCGCAACGAATACGGAGGAAGCCGCACCCGGCAAGGCGCCTGTTAATCAGTTCATGCACGGTGTGGCACTGGCTAACGCGCAGTTCAAAAACGTGGTGACGCCGAACGTGGACACCATCTATACACAGGTGTGGTATGACCTGAGCGAAGAGCCGATGATCTATGTGCATCCGGAAACAGACCGCTTCTGCAAGGTGCAGGTGCTTGACGCATGGACAAATACTGTCGCTGTCCTTGACCGGGCTGGAGTCTATGCAATCACGCGCGCAACTTGGAAGGGCGACCTGCCGGACAATGTGACCCGCATTGATGTTCCTACCGCTATGGCGTGGGCCATTACCAGAACGGTGCTTTCCGGAGAGGCGGATCTTCCGAATGTGTATGCCATTCAGGCGCAGATGCAGCTTTTACCGCTTTCTGTCTACCTGAGCGGAGAAGCATATCAGCCTCCGAAGGGGATCTATCGGGAGGAAAACAGCTATGTCCCCATCAACAAGGTGCTGTCGCTGGATCCTGTCACATTTTTCAACAAAGCAAACACGCTGATGGAAGACAATCCGCCGTCCGCCGCTGATGCGGAAATACTTGAAAAACTCGCGGCAGTTCACGTTGGCCCCGGCATGGAATTTGACGCATCTGTTTTGACCGGAGATATTCAGGCAAATTGGCGGGAAATGCTGCAAGGGCTTCGGCCGAAGCTCGCAGCAGAGGGAATGAAGTTTTCCAAACAGCTGGGACAGTGGAGCTATTTCGGCGCGCCAATTGGAGACTTTGGTACGGAATATGCCTACCGTGCGCTGGTTGCCATTGCCGGACTTGGGGCGAATACGGTGGAAATCGCACTGTACCCCAAGACGGAAAAGGACGCCGACGGGAATCCTTTGACGGGTGAAAAGTCCTACATTCTCCACCTTGAAAGCGATCCGCAGGTGCTTGAGGGTGGTTTCTGGTCGATCACTGCATACGGTGACGATGATTTCCTCATCGATAATCTGCTCGACCGCTACTGCATCAACGACCGTTCGGGTTTGAAGAGAAATGACGACGGCTCTGTGGATGTAATTTTGTCGAAGGACGCGCCGGCAGACACGACCAATTGGCTTCCGGTGGGTGACGGCGGCTTCCATCTGTTTATGCGCATCTATACGCCAGATATGGAGGCACTCAAGACGTGGACAGTGCCGACCATTACGGCGATTGACTAAAGGGAAGGCTGCCGAGGAGAGCAAATCCTCGGCAGCTTTTTCTGGGTGCGCCCGGCATGAGCAACAACTAATACTATTTCCAAATGAGAATGCACCAAGATGCGCCGCGAA